>Ga0209264_1000585_pt1 | contig 26528 bp, 15 predicted proteins | sample SaaInlV_DNA_150m_FD_184687 | JGI IMG/M metagenome (GOLD analysis project Ga0209264, IMG submission 184687) | Marine microbial communities from expanding oxygen minimum zones in the Saanich Inlet - SI075_LV_DNA_150m (SPAdes) (version 2) | ecosystem: Environmental > Aquatic > Marine > Unclassified... | reverse complement strand
GTTGTGCTAAAGGAACTTGAACTTGACCTTGAATTTGGGATTGAAATTGATCAAGAACTCCATTAATTTGAGTGGCAAATCCTTTAACATTAGGAGTAGGAGTTCCACTTAAATAATTGTTAGCTATAGCTTTGAATTGATTAATAATATCTTGGTAAGTAGTTGTGGTATTAATTGTTGGTGTGTTTGTTCTTAATTCATTAATTTTTAGTTGAATTTCGTTATTAATAGGATCTGTTTCTTTATTAGTATAGTTTGGTTTAATATGACCTAATGCTTCTTGCATACCAATTAATATTGATTCAATAATATTACTTGGATTTATTTGTACTTGTAATGTTGATTGTGGTTGTCTAATAACACCTTGGAATGGGTTTAAGTTAATTGTTGCGGTGAAATTATAGTTACCATTAGCACTTGGAGAAGATGGTGTTGCACCAGGAGCACCAGGAGCACCAGGAGCACCAGTAGCACCAGGAGCACCAGTAGCACCAGGAGCACCAGGAGTTAAATTAACTTGTCCTGTGATACTAGTAGCTGGAGGGTTAGATAATGATGTAGAGGCTAATCCTACTTGAGCTACACCACCCATTGGCATACCCATACCACCAATTGGCATACCACCCATTGGCATACCCATACCACCAATTGGCATACCACCCATTGGCATACCCATACCACCCATAGGTGCCATGACTGAAGTTCCTGGAATACCACCTACAAAAGGCATTCCACCTGATCCAGGTAGAATAGTAGTAGCACCAGCTGGAGCTATTCCAGTATTAGTTGGTGACATAGCAATAGTCATGTGTCTTTTATTGTTTTGGTCAAAAGTTGGGAATACAGATGTAGCTGGTGTTAATTGTCTACCTCCAGCTGGAGAATTAAATCTATTATTAGTAGTAATCATTGGTCCAAGACCACCAATACCTGGAGAAACCATACCGTTTAAACCACCAATACCTGGTGATAGTATAGAAGGTAACATTTGAGTTCCTGGATTTACTTGATTAAAAGTTGGTGAAACAACATTAGAACCAGCTATAGTTGTAGCAACATTAGTTCCAGTTTGTGGAAAAATTTGTAATTGAGGTTGTCCTGTAGGAGAAGTACTTAGACTTGTTACTCCAACTGGAGCTATTCCTCCAGGAAAACCAAATGGAGATAATGGCATTTGTTGTTGAAGTGCAGGAATTGCTGCTGGTCCCATGAATCCACTATATGGACTCATTGAAAGCATTGCACCTCCTTCCATGTCTTGTTCATCATCATCTAATAAATCTTCAAAGTTTTCAGTTGAATTATCTTCATCGTCTTCATTATCTTCTTCAGCGGCGGTAGCTCCCCCTCCCATTAAATTTGAGTTCATGTAGTGAATTTGACCAGTTAAAGGATTTTCAACAGGATAAACATTTAATCCCAAAAAGTTTCTTCCATCTTTCCAGAATCTTTTAACTCTTGCCTCCATGTGTTTTTCTTGATCTTTAATAATTAAATGATTAATATTCATATCTCTATGTGATTTAACAAAATATTTTATTGCTTCATTAAATGAATCTGCTGTTACAGAGTAGTGAAAAGGATATACTACAGTAAAATGTGACATATATATAGAAAGATTTAGAAAAAATCTTCTTATATAAAATTTAATTATTTAATAAATTGTTAAACAATTTAATTAATAATTAAATTGTTAAATAATTTAAATCTAAATTAAAATATAATTATGAAAAATAAATCTAATCCGGAAAATGCAAATTTAAAGATTAAAAAGTTAGGTTTAGGTATCAAGGTAGTAAGAAAAAAATTTATGTCTCAAATAAAATTACTAAAATATAGTCCAACAGAAAAAATTAGTCATATTTTATTAAGAAATACATTAATTTTTCACAATGTTATTTTTAAAGTTAAAAAAACTTCAGATAGTTTACACAAGTGCGCAAATAAAATAAGAAGCAAGGGAACTAGTAAAGATGAGAAAAATAGGTTACAAATTCAAATGAATGAGGAACAAATAGTTGTATATGCTTTAATAAAAAATTTAATTAATATGTTAAATACATATTCGATATTTGATCATGATTTCGAAATTGAAAGTTTATCTAATAAAAATGAAAATGAAATTCTAGAAAAAATCCCAAAACAATATCATGATTTAGTAAGAAAAGTTTTACTTGATGTAAAACCAGTAATGCCTAATGATATAAAAGGTAATGATAATGTAATTGAAGGTTTTGCTGATCCTTTTTCAGCAGCTATTGATACAATTATAGATGGTATTAAATCTGTAATTGGAGAGATAGAAAAAGGTGTTAATACTGTAAAAGATTTCGTATTAGATATTATTGACAAAATAGGTGATATTTTTACAAAGATATTTGATTTTATGGAAGACGTCTTTAAAAATCTAAAAGATATAGTTGAGTTTATTGGTGGATTTTTATTTCAGTGTATTGATCTATTTTTTAAAATTCTTAAATTTATATGGTTGTTAATTACGGAATGGATACCTTATTTAGTAGTTGAGACTTGGAAATATTTAACAGTTTGGTTTAATAATATTGATGTTATCCCAATGACTTTTTTAATGCAGTTTCCACTTGATAGTTATTTAGGACAGATTGCGGAATATGCAATACCGTATTCTGGAAGTGTTCTTCAATTTATGAGGTTGGGCGAGTGTATATCCTTTTATATTTTTTGGATATATCCAAAAAGTATGAGAATTATTCAGACTTATGTAATTAATTTTTTTAAAAATATTATAATTTATATTATTTCATTTGGAAAAGATAGTGCATCTGATGTTCAAGATATTGCAAAAGCATTGCAAGAAGTATTCATGCCAAGATGGTTAGTGATGATGTTTAGAGAAGTTGGTCCTAAGTTGAATGAAGATATTTCAAGTTTCACTGCTGATAATGTATCGCTTGAAAATAAAGCAGCTAATTTTGCTAAATTTATGATGGATAATATATTTGCATTCCCAGTAAAGATTATAATGATAATATGTATATTCTTGTTTACTTACAGAATGTTAAATTCACATATGTTATATGCTTTGCCAACTGTAAAAGAATTAATGCAATTTCCTATTGTTCTTACTTCTGATATTAAAAATATATTAATACCTGCAAGTGAATAATTTAAGTATTTTAAGTTTCATGTTGATATTTAATTTTAAATGAATGAATCATTAAATAATGTTTACTTTAATTAAATAATGTTTACTTTCATTTTACAATTTTTGAAAGATTTTGATGTGCAAAATATTTCAAAAAGAATATTAAAAAAAGATTATAAGAAGAATATTATGAAATGCTAAAATATAATCTAGGAATAAATATATATGTCAAACAATAAAGTTCTTCAAGAACAAATAATTAAATTAGAGAAAGGTATTAAGCATTGTTCGAAAAAATGGGATAAAGAAAAAGAGAGATTAAAATGGTACTCTGATTCTGAACCTGCAATTAATATTGTTATATTAAGAAATGTTACTTATATTCGAAATATTGTTAAAAGAATGAATGAAAATTTAAATTTTATAAAAAGTAAAAAGAATAAAGAAAATTTAACTAAAGAAGAAAAAGAAGAAATTGATAAAAAATTTTCATCTGCTTATTTACTTTTACAAAGTATAATTAAAATTAACGATAATTATTCAATAGTTGAGTATGACTATGAAGTTATGAATCTAAAGATGTTTGAAAATGATAGTTTTTCAAAAGTGAATGATCCAAAATTATCTAAAATGTTAATTAGAAATAAAAAAGATATTATCGAAAATTTTGATTCATGTAAAGTAAAAATTGTCGAAGGATTTGGATTTTTAGATCCTATAATGAATATAATAGATGAAATTCAAAATGGATTTATGATGGTAATTAAAGGAATGGTTGATATAGCTCAATTTGTAGGAAATTTATTAAAAGATTTTGTTTTATTATTATTTGAATTGTTAAAAATGATTTATTATTTTATTGTTAAAATTATTCCTGCAATTTTTACATTTGTGGTATCAATTCTTTCTGGTATTTGGAAGAGAGCTCATTTAATACCATTTTCGATGTTTTTCTTTTTTGTAATATTTGCAGCTTATAATTACTATAATATATGTATATTAGGTGATTGTGATGCTTCTACAGCAATGAATTCATATAGAGATGTTGGTAAAACATTAGGAATATCACTTATGATTACATTTGGTATGTGGTGGAGTGAGAATGGTAAGATGATGAAATCTATGCAGGATGTAACTAGAGATGCATTACTATGGTTTTTTATTGGTCCAGCTCAAACATTTGTTATGTTAATTTTAAATGTTAAAAGAACAAATAGAATGTTTTTGAAATCAACTCCAGATGAAAAAAAGGCTGAGTTAATATCAGCACATATAATTTTTAACGCTCCTTTTATAATTGCAAGATTATTTATTTGGATAGCAATATTTAAAAAAATAATTTCATTTTTAGTACCTCATATGGTCCCATATATTCCTAATATGAGAGAAATAGCATTAGTTCCATTTGTAGCTATTAAAGATATTTTAGATATTTCAGGATTAATGAAATTAATTAAAGGTGAAGAAAGTGAAGAATAATAATTTAAAAATATAAAAAATAATAAAATGTTTTGATTATCAAAACATTTTAAATTTTTCTAATTCATTCTATATGATTAAAGATAAAGAAATAAATGACAAAATTAGAAAATTAAAAATAGGACTGAAACATACTATGAAAAAATGGAATAAACAAAAGAAAATTTTAAAATCAAGATATTTAAGTAATTTTGAAAATAATATTGATACACTAGAGGTAAGGAATTTAACATTTACAAATAATGTAATTCAAAAAATTAATAACAATTTAGTAGAAATTGATAGTTTATCAAGAAATAATGATAATAAAAATATAATAGATGATAAATTTACAACATCAATGATGTTATTACAATCTGTTTGTAGAGTTGGAAATAAATATTCATATAAAACATATGATTATGAAATAATGAGTATTAAAGCAATTAATAGTAAATTAGATAATATTGGTAAAACTAATAGAGGAGATAAAAATTTTGAAAAAAATAAAAAAAATATTTTAGAAGCTTTTGACTCTGTTAAAGTTAAAATAACAGAAGGATTTGATTTTAGTCCAGTCACAGATTTGATAGATAAGATTGGAGATGGATTTAAATTTGTTATTGATGGTATTATAAAAATAGCTAAATTTGTAGGGGAAGCATTAAAAGATTTTGTAATTTTGATGTTCACTTTATTAAAAATGTTATGGGAGTTTATTGTAAAATTTATACCAAAAGTAATTGAATTGTATATGAAAGTGTGGGAACATCTTTTAAAATGGTTACCAAAATATGGTGTTTTCATGGTAATATCGTATATTGTAGCAAAAGAAAATCTAACTACATTAGTTGGTTGTTATTTAGTTCCTACTTTAATTTTATTAACAGGGTCAGAAGATATGTTATCAAATGTTATTACTTCTACTCATCCAAATGGTTTATTTGGTCCACAAAAATCAGTAGAAGCACAGTTAATGGGATTTTTATATGAAGGAAAATGTCATCCGATAATAACTCAAATGATATCTGGAGTATGTTCTAACATAATTTTCTTTTATTTTATGTATACTTTTTGGTTTAATCCAGAACACTTTGAATATGCTCAAAAATTATTTTTCGAAATTATTTTTTGGATGATAAGTGGACCAATGAAAGGTTTAGTAGCATGGACTTTGGGTATTGATAAAGATGATGAATTATTTTCAGAAATTAAAGGTGCTAATGATTTTGCTGAAAAGATTGGTAGATTCTCATTATTATTTTTCAAAGACATGTTTATGGTTGTATTAAGAACAATAGGATTAAGTATTGTTACTGTTCTTTTATATAAATTACTATATAAACCAAATTTATCTACTTATGTACCAACAATTAGAGAATTATCGTTTTTACCTTTACTTGCATTAAAAGATATTATTAATATAAGTGGAATAGGCAAGTTACTACCACCATATGAATAGAAATATAATTTTATAAATTTATAAAAAATCTATAAAAATCTATAAAAAATTGATTTTAAATTAATTAAGTTTCATCTATATATTATAATTAAACCTTCATGGGTATTAAAAATCTTTTAAAATTAATTAATATGTACCCTGATCTAATCGAAGAAAAAGAAATAGAAGACTTTAAAAATAAAAAAATAGCTATTGATATTAGCATATTGTTATATCAATTTGTTATTTCTGTAAGAAATACTGGATCAGATCTCACCAACAAGAAAGGAGAATTAACATCACATATATTAGGATTATTTAATAAGACAATTAGATTGTTAGAAAATAATATTATTCCTGTATTCGTGTTTGATGGTAAACCACCAGATTTAAAAAAGAAAGTATTAGACGTCAGGAGATCTATAAGAAAAAAAGCAGAAGAAAAAATGGCAATGGCTGTTACAGAAGAAGAAAAAATAAAATATTTTAAAAGAAGTGTAAGTATATCTAAAAAAGAACTAGATGAATGTAGAGAGTTATTAGACTGTATGGGTGTTCCTTATGTAAATGCACCTGAAGAAGCAGATTCTCAATGTGCTTGGTTAGCAGATCAGAATTTAGTTGATGCCGTTTTAACAGAAGATATGGATATATTAACTTTTGGATCTCCAAAAATTATTAAAAATTTGACATCCCAAAAGAAAAAACCAATTGTAATAAGTTTAAATAAGATAAAAGAAAAATTTGGATGGAATCATAATAATTTTATAGAAATATGTGTATTACTAGGGTGCGATTATTCTGATCATATTACTGACATTAATTTTTTAAAATTATTTCACGAATATCAAAAAAGTAAGAATATATATAAAGTATTAAATAACCTAAATAAAAAGATAGAAGTAAAAAATTCAATATTATATTTTAAGAATCCAATAATTGATAAAGATGTTAAAAATTTAAATTTAAAAGAAATTAAATATGAAAAATTAGAAAATTTATTAGTTAATAAATATGGACTTATAAAATATAAAATAAAGAAGAAAATAAATATACTGAATAACTATAAAATAAAAGATACTTAACATACAAGATATTATAACTATATTTTATCAAATTTTTTTATATATATAAAAAAATTGTTTTATTTAAAGCTTAGTGTTATTTGATATATATATATGTATTCAGATATTGGTAATTGGGTTAACTTTCTAAATAGAGAACTTGATAGTATAGGAGCAAGTAAAATGGATAGGACAGAGATATGCAAAGATTTAAAATTAACTTCTGTTTCTGTATTAAAAGATCATATTAAAAATCTAAAAGGTCGACAGCTAACTAAAAGATTAATAGAACTTAAATATGGATTTGAAATAGCAGCTCATCAGATTAAAAATGATAAAGGATTAGGAAGTAATGAAAAGCTTCCATTTTTAGCAATTTGTCATTCTTTACTATTATTAATTAATAGAACAGAAACTGATGTAACAAGTCTAGGAAAAGATTTTAATGCCAGTAATTATTTTTCAAAAATTGAGAGAGATCTAAATAAAGCGAAAAATGCAAAAGAAATTATAAAAATTTTAGGACATGATGAATGTCTACTTAAAAATGAAAAAACTAAAAAATTAGAAAATGTAGAAAATGTAGATGAAGTTAACGATAGTACTGATATTAATAACTCTCTTGTAGATACAATTAAAAGATTATATACAGTAATAGGAACAAAAAAGAAAGAAACAAACAAGAAAAACACAAACAAGAAAAACACACACAAGAAATCAGCAGACGATGAAGAAACAGAATATGAAGAAGATAGTGAAGACGAAGACGAATATGTAGGTGAAGAAGAAGAAGATGAAGATGATGAAGATGATGAAGATGATGAAGATGAATATGAAGATGAAGGTGAGGATGAAGGTGAAGATGAAGGTGAAGATGAAGGTGAAGATGAAGGTGAATATGAAGGTGAAGAAGAAGAGGACGGTGTGATAACAAGAAGCAAGTCTAGAAAAAGAGGAGGATGGTTCTTGGTTATGAATAGGGAGCCAAATAAAAAGAAAAAGGTTGAAGATAAGGTAGATTCTTCTTTTCTTGAAACTATTGGATCAATGATTGAAATTAATGGTTCAAAAGGTCTAAGAGATCCTGATGAGAGAGAATTATTTGAGGAAAAATTGTTAAAGTATTTTACAAAATGTGAATCTGACAAAAAAGATGATTTGTTAGGAAAGTTTAAGAACATTATAAATTGTGAAAGTAATATTGAACCTCTATTGTTTAAAATTATTAACCTAAATATTCCAAACGAGACTAAGAATGATATTGTTAATGAATACTTGAACATGGAAGGATCATATAGTGACAAAGCTAAACTTAAGACTTGGTTGGAAAATGTTATCAAGATTCCATTTGGTCATGAAGTTGGCAAGAATCTAGGTGAACTGAAAGATCCAAATGAAATTAGTAAATTTGTGAATAATATGAAAACAAGTATGGATGAAGCTGTTCATGGTCACGATGAAGCAAAGAAAAGCATTATTCAAGTGATGGTTCAGTACATTACAAATCCAGGAAGTAATGGAAGTTGTATTGGTATATGGGGACCACCTGGTAATGGAAAAACTACATTAATCAAAGAAGGAATTGCAAAAGCAATGGAAAGAGAGTTTGTTTTTATTTCATTGGGTGGAGCTCAAGATTCTTCATATCTAGATGGTCATTCATTCACTTACGAGGGATCGATATATGGTCGTATTGCTCAAGGATTGATGAAATGTAAGTGTATGAATCCAATTATTTACTTTGACGAACTAGACAAGATTAGTGATAGTTACAAGGGAATGGAAATTATTAATTGTTTGGTACATTTGATTGATCCTGCTCAAAATACAGAGTTCGTTGATAAGTATTTTTATAATTTAAAACTTGATTTGTCAAAGGTAACATTCATGTTTTCTTATAATAATCCAAGATTGATTGATCCTATTTTGAAGGATAGAATTACTCAAATTCAAACAAAATTCTTAATTATTGATCAAAAGATACATATTGCAAAAAATTATTTACTTCCAACAATTGAAATTGATGTAGGTCTAAAAGAAAATAGTATTGAAATCAAAAATGAAATATTAGAATATATTATATCTAGTTATACAAATGAAGGAGGAGTAAGAAAGATCAAAAAGATATTATATTCTATTGTTAGACAGTTGAACATTTTGAACTTGACTAAAGAGAAGTTGTCAGGTAAAAATGTTAAATGGCCATTTAAGATTAAGAAAGAATATCTACCTGAGCTTTTAATGGATTTCGATAAAATAGAATTTCAAAAAATTCATACAGAAAGTAAAGTTGGAGTAATTAATGGAATGTGGGCAGGAAGCTTAGGATTAGGAGGTGTATTACCAATTGAGTCTAAATGGGTTCCTTCTAAAGAAAGAAATTATATCGAAGCGACAGGTTCTTTAGAAAAAGTTATAAAAGAAAGTATTAAAGTTGCTAATACATTAGCTTTAAGTTTGCTTACAGAAAAAGGAAGAAAAGATTTGGATGAAAAGTTTGAGAAAGAACCTCAAGGAATTCATGTTCATTGTCCAGATGGAGCTACACCAAAAGATGGTCCTTCTGCAGGAACTGCGTTGACTATACTGTTGTATTCATTATATTGTGATAAGAAGATTAGAAACGATATTGCAATTACAGGAGAGATTAACCTACAAGGTGAAGTTCTAGAGATTGGTGGATTAGAAGAAAAGTTAGGTGGAGCAAAGAAAGCTGGTGTTAAGAGAGCTTTAATTCCAAAAGCAAATTTGAAAGATATTGAAAAGATTAGTAATAGAAATCCAGATTTAATTGGTGATAATTTTGAAGTTATTCCTGTTGAAAATATTAAGGATGTTTTAAAATTGGTATTTTGTTAGATTAACTATTGATTAAAAATCTATCCATGGTTGTAAAAAAAAATTAGTTTATAAAAAAATATTTTATCATTAATATTAATGATTGATAAAATAATTAATGATTGTTTATCAATGAATATAATTGTAGATCGTAAAAGTTTTACAAGATTAAATTCGGGATTATCGAATGAAGTTTATTTAGTAGATTCATTTATTACAATCAACAAAGTTCATTCTAAATACATTGCAAAAATTTTTAAAAAGTGTAATTATGTTAATAGAACTTATGAAAATGATGTAATCATTAAACTAAATAAAAGAAAAATTAGTTCAAAAGTAATTATTGATAATGAGAACTATAGGCTTGAAGAGTTCATTGAAGGAAACATAATTAATCTTACAAGTTTGAAAATATTGTCTCGTGATAAAGTATTGATAAATATTAGTAAAAGAATGTTTCAAGTTCATAATTTTAATATTAATAATTTAATTTTTAGATATGAAGATAATAACATTTATCTTAAAATGAATACTTTTTTTGATATACTTACAAATTTAATTAAATATTCTGATTATAATTTATGTATTGATTCACTCAAAAATAGTTTAGAAGAAGATAAAAATAATTTAAATATTAGATTAGCTTTAGATTCAAACTCGAAGAAACTTGGTAAAAAAATTACATTTAATGACATAGGATCTAATAATGAAATTAAATATTATAATATGGGAGTTGATTTTATGATGTCAAATAGTTTAATTCATGCTGATTTACTAGGTGATAATATATTTTGTACGTCTGATAATTCTATTAAATTTATCGATTATGAATATTCTTGTATATCTCCTAGAGGATATGATATTGGTAATTTTTTTAATGAATTTAAAGGAATTAATTTAGAGTCATCATATCCAGATTTTAAAGTTAGAAAACTATTTTATTATAGTTATTTCAATACAGTAAATATATGTTTATCAGATCAGAAAAATTTCGATATATTTTTAAAAGGAGTTGATAATACTGTTTTAATTTATTCTAAAATTTCAAATTTATTTTGGTCTTTATGGTCTTTCGTTAAGTATTTTGAAAATAATGATAATGATTTTGACTATTTGAATTATGGTATAAAAAGATTAGAATTTTATTTAATTATTAATGAATAAGGAATGTACCATTTTTTACAATCATCAAATTTAATAGTTGCTCTGGTTTGTCCTAAATTTACAACTATTCCTTTTTGTATTTTTCCTTTTATTTTTACATAAACTGATTCATTTATTTTTAAAATTTTTTTGATCTCTTCTGTAGTCTTTTTAGTTTTTATTAACTTTCTTTTTACTTTTTTGTTTATTTTATTAATATATTCATAACCAATATTCCATAATTTTCCTTTATTTTTAGTATTATGTAATAATATCCTTACATACTTCTTATTTAAAGCATTAACTTCTGCTATCCATTTTTCTCCTTTAACTTCTTTAGTTTCTATTATATCTCCTATTTCAAGATTCAACTTGTTAAATTCTATATCTTCTTCCATTTTAATACTATCTCCATTTAAAAGTAAATGTTTATATTCTGTTTGTCCAAATAAGTTAAATACTAAATTCATAAACATTTTTGTATGTCCTCCCATTCCTTCTCCATCTTTGATACAAAATATACTAATTAATAAATGTATAATTTCATGTTGATATAAATTTATATAACATTCTAATTTATCATAACAATGTAATCCATTTATTTTTAATGATTTAACTTTTTCATCACTAAATAAATTATCAATTATTGGTTTAGATATTTGAATTTCATAAATGCCATAATCAAAATCTCCATTTTTATCTAAAAAATATTTCCATTTACAAAATCCTGCTGTTTTTTTTAATTTATTAGTAGATTTAAAAGTAATTTTTGAATATGTATCTATTAAAAACTTTGTTATATAGTTATTAAAATAAACATTATCTAATATTTTAAATGTTTCCTTTACAATTTTGTCATCAATTTTAAATTTTTTTTCATTTATATCTAATTTTTTTTTAATCATATCATAAACTAATTTAAATTTATCTGTTTTTTGTTTATTTGTATTTTTATTTTTTAATAATTTATTACAATAGTTCATTAAAAATAATTAGAAAAAATATAATATTAAATTAATTTATCTAAATGAAATTATATGGAATTAAAAAATTATTTATATCTTGTAGTTTTAAAAATTATTACAATTAGTATATTATTTTATATTTTTAGGTATAAAGATAATAATATTAATTACTCTACAGACTCTGTTAATAAAGTTAGTATTTCTGTTATTTTATTAGTAAAAAATAATTTCGAATGGTTAAAGTATTTGGATCATAAATTTTCAATTATAGAAAAACATTATAAAGATTTGTTCAATTTCGAATTTTATATATTTGAAAATAACTCTGATGATAATTCAAATGATTACATTAAAAAAATATTTATGATAAATAGAAAAGGCAAATTCTTTTCATATAATTTTTCCAAAAAAGAATTAGAAAAATATAAATTTATAGATAATATATCAATTGATAGAGGTAATTATATGGCTATGTTAAGAAATAAATTAAAAGACTATCATGGTAAATTATCTACTAAATTTTCTGTTATATTAGATAGTGATATCTATTTTGACTTTAATATTTTTTTTAAGATGATTGAAAAATTAAACACTAAAAATATAGTGATGGTTACTCCATTTGTTACTGATTTTACGGATACAATCGATGGTGGATATACTCATTATTACGATACATTAGCTCTAAAAACGAAAAATAATATTGATTTCAAAAAAATTGGTACTTTATGTTTATTTAAACAATGTAATAAGTGTAGAAAATTAAGAGAATTTAGAAATATAATTTTAAATAATGATGATCTTCTAGATATAAATGGTAATAATGGCACTAATTTAATTGAGGTTGAAAGTGCTTTTGGAGGTTTTGTTATGTTAGAAACTAATATATATAACAAATGTAGATGGGGAGAAGGTATTTGTGAACATTTTTATTTCTGTAATCAAGTTAGAAAATATGGAAATATTGTAATTGCTACTGATGTAAAAATTACAAATAATTCTTCTTAAATTAAAAGTATTTGATTTCTAATTCTATATTTATATCTATTTTTTTAAAATCTTCAATAAAATTATTAATTGACTCTATTAATATCGATTTATTTTTTTCAAACAGAAATAAATCAATATATAAACTATTTATTTCAAAATTTGTATATAATGACATATGTCCATTATCAAAATTAAATATTATATAATTATCGTCACTTGAATTTACATTTTTAATATTTAATAAACTACTTTTAAAGAAATTATTAATAATTCCATTTATTGTTTCTCCATTTGTTAACAAATTTTTATTTATTTTTTTAATATTTATTATTGTATGGTTTATTTTAGAATTAGTATTTATTAATGTAGTTTCTCTATTATTTTGTTCATTTTTATAATTTAATATTTTCTTTAACTCTTTTTCTAAATAATTTGGAAAAATAAAACTGGTAATGTGTATTTGAGGTGAGTAGTAATTCATCTCTAATTTTTTATTTTTATAATAATCCCACTTTATATCTCTTTTTGGATTAACTGTATTTGATAATAAACAAAAAGAATAATAGCCTCCTCCAAATGTTGGTATAAATACACCAAATGGTTGTACAAATTTAAATATGCTCTTTAACTCTTTTAATTTTTCAAACATGTATTCATTTTCTATTTTATCAAAATTATCAAAATTAAAACAAATTAAATATTCTTCATTACATAAGTTTATTAGCTTTTTATAAAATTCTATAGTGTGTAATGGATTTGATTGTCCAAAATCTGTTAAATCCATAATTATAATGTCATATTTTGGTCCTTTATATTCATCTACAAATTTAAGACCATCATAAATTTTTAATTCTAATCTAGGATTTTCATATGTTTTTTCTAAATTTTTAAAATATTTTTTTGTAACATCAACAACCATTTTATCTAATTCTATAATTGTTACTTTATCTACATTATCATGTTTTAGTGATTCTCTTGCAACTCCTGCATCTCCTCCACCAATTACTAACATATTAATTTTTTTATCAAAATAATTAATAGGTACATTTGACATCATTTCATGGTAGACGTGTTCATCTTTTTCACTAATTTGTAAGTCATTGTCAATTGATAGTACATTACCTAAATTTTTAGTTGAAAATACCTGTATATGCTGATATTCACTTGTTTTGTCAAATAATGTTTCTTCAATATCATATTTAATATCAAAATCTCCCATGTTTATTGTATGAAATTTTTTATTAAAATTGCTATTTAGTATTTTATTAAAATTATATTCACCTTTAGAAATTATATGTTGAAAAAAATTATCATAATACTCACTGTCTTCATCGTATGAATCATTGAGTATTGGATTTATTTTACTTTGAAAAAAATTATTATATTTATTATATTCATTATCTATCATATTAATCGTTTTTTTACCATATTTTTTTTTAAAATATTCTCTTGCTTTATCATTATTTTCAAAATCTTTTCCTGAATATTGAATAAATTCCCAAAATATGTTATTTTTACTCATATATTTAGATATAGAAAAAATATGTAAATGTAGAAGATTTTCAATTTAAACTGTTAGAAATAATTTTTTTTAATAAAAATTATATGTATATGTATATATAATGAATAAAAATGGATTAAAAACAATTATTAATAAATTTTTTAATATTTTTAATAATGATGAATATGTTGATTGTAGTGATGAAGAAAATGATTTTGATAGTGTTTTTATATCTAATATAAATGACACTGATGAAAAAGATATTAATATTAATTCTTTTTTTACTGAATCGGATGATCTAACTGGTGGAAAAGGGAAAAAAAAATCAAAAAAAGCTAAAAAAGCTAAAAAAGCTAAAAAAGCGAAAAAGAAAAAGAAAAAGAAAAAGAAAAAGAAAGATAAAGAAGAGGGGGACGCTGAAGAACCTGAAGAACCTGAGGAAGAAGACGAATCTGAAGAATCTAGTTTTTTAGAATCAATGGAAGAGAAACTTGAAGAGAAACTTGAAGAGAAACTTGAAGATGTTGAAAGTTTTTTAACGGATTCTGATGATTCTGATGATTTAACAGGTGGAAAAGGTAAAAAAAAATCAAAAAAAGCTAAAAAAGCTAAAAAAGCTAAAAAAGCTAAAAAAGCTAAAAAGAAAAAGAAGAAGAAAAAGAAAAAGAAGAAAGATAAAGAAGAGGGTGACGCTGAAGAACCTGAGGAAGAAGACGAATCTGAAGAATCTGAAGAACCTGAAGAATCTAGTTTTTTAGAATCAATAGAAGATAAATTTGAAGAAAAACTTGAAGATGTTGAAAATTATTTAAATGGTACTGATGATTCTGAAGATTTAACTGGTGGAAAAGGACAGAAAAAAGCTAGTAAACCTAAAAAAGCTAGTAAACCTAAAAAAGCTAGTAAATCTAAAAAAGCTAGTAAATCTAAAAAAAAGAATGATAATAAGGCTAAAAAAAAAGCTGATAATAAAAATAAGAAGGCTAAAGATGACAAGAAGAAAGCAGATGACAAGAAGAAAGCAGATGACAAGAAGGCAAAAGCTGACAAGAAGAAAGCAGATGATAAAAAGAAGGCAGAAGAAAAAGGAAAGAAAAAAGCAGAAGCTGATAAGAAAAAATCAGAAGATAAAAAGAAAAAAGCTGATTCTGATAAGAAGAAAGCAGAAGATAAAAAGAAGAAAGCTGAAGCCGATAAAAAGAAAAAAGATGAAGCTAATAAAAAGAAGGCAGAAGAAAAAGAAAAGAAAAAAGTTTCTGATAAAAAGAAAGCGGATGAAAAAGCTAAGAAAAAAGATGAAGCTAATAAAAAGAAAGCAGATGAAAAATCTAAGAAAAAAGAAGAGGCTAATAAAAAGAAAGCAGATGATAAAAAGAAGAAGGAAGATTCTGACAAGAAAAAAGCAGAAGATAAAAAGAAGAAAGCTGAAGATGATAAAAAGAAAAAAGATGAAGCTAATAAAAAGAAGGCAGAAGAAAAAGCAAAGAAAAAAGCAGAAGCTGATAAAAAAAAAGCAGAAGATAAAAAGAAGAAAGCTGAAGCTGATAAGAAGAAAGCAGAAGATAAAAAGAAGAAAACTGATGATGATAAAAAGAAGAAAGCTGAATCAGATAAGAAAAAGAAAGATGAAGCAGATAAGAAGAAAGCTGACGCAGATAAGAAGAAAGCTGACGACAAAAAGAAGAAAGATGAATCTAATAAAAAAAAAGCTGATGAGAAAAAGAAGAAAGCTGATGAAAAATCAAAGAAAAAAGCTGATGATGATAAAAAAAAGCAAGATGATAAAAAGAAGAAAGATGATGAAAAATCAAAAAAGAAAGAAGATGACAAGAAGAAAAAAGAAGAAGACAGAAAGAGCGATAAAAAGAATGAAAAGGATAATGATAATAAGAAAAATGAAGCTAAAGATAAAAAGAAAGATGATAAAAAAGATAAAGTTAAGGAAGAAAATAAAAATAAAAAGAAAGATGATAAAAAAGAAGATAAAAAAGAAAAAGCAAAAGATGATAAGAAAGATAAAAAGAAAGAAGATAAGAAAGAAGATAAGAAAGATAAAAAGAAAGAAGATAAAAAAGAAGAAGCTACAAAAAAGAAAAAAGAAGATGATAAAAAGAAAAAAGAAGACGATATGAAAAAAAAGCAAGATGATAAAAAGAAAAAAGCTGATGATAAAAAGAAAAAAGCTGATGATAAAAAGGAAAAAAAGGAAGAAGAAGATATTGAAGAACCTGAGATTGAAGAACCTGAGATTGAAGAACCTGAGATTGAAGAACCTGAGATTGAAGAAGAAGTAATTGAAGAATCAGAAGAAATTTTGGAAAATGATACTGAAGTTGTAGAAGAAACCGATGTTAAAGAAGTTGATGAAATTGAATCATCACCTTCAGCTACAATTCGATCATCTGCACCTGTTGGTTCTCCAGTAGTTGACAATGAATCTGATATTGAAGAACCTGTAATTGATGAATCTGATATTGAAGAACCTGTAATTGATGAATCTGATATTGAAGAACCTGTAATTGATGAATCTGATATTGAAGAACCTGTCGTTTCTTCTATAGTTAATAAAGAATCTAATAAATCAAAAGCTATTAAGAAAACAGTACGAGTTATACCAAAAGAATCCAATAAGAATGAAATAATAGAATTTTCATTTGATAATTTAGATGAATTTACTAAAGATTTAGAAGAAGATAATAGAATAATTAAAATAGATATAAATGAACTAAAATCTGATATCAGTAAAGTTACTCGCGGTGGTTCTTTAATAAATCAAAATTTAATATCTATTAATAAATTAGAAAATGATGTTCTTGACAATATTAATGATTCATTATTTAATAGTACTGAAATAATTAATTTTCATTATGATCTTAATAAATTTTTTACTGATGTTAAAGATATATTTTTAGAAGAATTAAGATCTGACGAAATTATTGGTGGTGCAAAAAGTAACAGTAAAAACATTTCTGATGAAGATATAAAAAAAATTATAAAATCTATTCCTATAAAAGAAATATTTGGTAAGAGATTTAGTATTTGTATTGAAAAATTAAATAATACTAAAGAATTAAAAGGAAGAATTTCATCGATAAAAGGTAAAATATTATCTAAAATTCCAAAAACAATGACTAAAGTTATTGGAGATAACATTGTTTCAAAAGTTATTGATTATTTAAAAAATTTTGATATTTACAGTAATCTATTAATTCCTTTATTTCTATGTTTGGAATTTTTGAGAAAAACATATATATTAAATGTTCCTTTATTGAGTATTCAGACAATAGCAATTGAAATAATTAAATCTAAAGGATCAATATATTATAAAGATTTTTTGGAAATATTTAGTAAACTTAAAATTAAAAATTATGATGGAACTTCAATTACTGACAGTTTTCCTTCAAATTTTATAAATGTTAAATCTATAGAAGAGATATGGAAAATAGTTAAATTAAATCTACCTAAATCTCTTGGAAATGATTTATTAGATTATATTAATAATAATAAAAAAGACTTCTCAAAAAAAGCACTAAAAGATGATATATATGATATTGAATTAGGTATACAGATTGATAATAAAGTGACAGAAACATTATCTAATCAATATGTTAATAATAATGATCAGGAAGGAGGATTTTTTTACATTAAACCTGAAGATTTTCAAAGAAAAAATATATCTTCTGATATTACTAGTACAGACAGTGATTCTGATATTACTAGTACAGATAGTGACTCTTATTTTTCTAGTACAGATAATGATTCTGATATTATAAGTACAGATAGTGATCAAGTATTAAATACATCTGATATTTCTGAATTTTTAACTGATGTATCTCCTGTATTTACATCTGATATTTCACCAGTAAGATCTTCTGAAATATCAAAAGTAAGATCAAGTGAAATATCATCAGTGTCTAGTGTATTAACAGAAGATATACAAAATGAAGGAGTTTTTGGAATATTTATGAAACCATTGGTTAGATCTGATGAGATATCTGAAGTAACACCAATTAATACTTCTGATATATCTACAGTTTCAAGTGTATTTACTGATGAAATACAAAATGGATTATTAGATATATTTGTTGTTAATAATGTTAGATCTTCAGAAATATCTGATGTTCCTCCTGTTCGTACATCATCATTATCTAATATATACTCTAGTGTATCTCCATTGTTGTACACTCCAACTTCTTCTGTTTCCTCAGTAACTAATACTGACACAGAATATCTTATGAAATTACATCCTGAAATTTTTGCTAAATATGAAATTACTGATTTAAAATCAAATGAAAGTATTGATAACAAATCTGAAACTAATGATTTATTTGATTCTAATATTTGGTTATCTAGCTCATCATCAGAGTTAAAAGGTGGATCTAGAAAAAAAATATAAAAATATTTAATTATTTTAAGGAATTTTATTTGTTTTAAATATATTATTTGTTTTAAATATATTATTTGTTTTAAATATATTATTTGTTTTAAATATATTATTTGTTTTAAATATATTATTTGTTTTAAATATATTATTTGTTTTTAATATTAAAAATTTTTATCTATGAAATTATATATATGCTTGACTTTTTAAGTAATATTTTTAATTTTACTAATAGTAAACCAATATTTCCACCAAGAAAATCAAAAATAACATCTATTAATATGGATGATGTAAGTGAAATTAATGAAGACTTTGAAAATATCAATGCTTCTGAAACTAGTGTATCAGAATCAGAATCTGAAATGTTTGGTATTGATGATATGTCTAAAACTAGTATATCTGATAGCTCGAGTGAATCTGATAGCACTAGTGAATTACAATCAGAAGCTAAAATGATTGATAGTAATAATATTTCAGAAACTAGTATCTCTGATAATATTGATACTAGATTAGTTTTAAATTCTGATATTGAAACTGATATGAATAATTTGCTAGAAACAGATCAATTATCAGAAACTAGTTATGCTACAATCACAGAATTATCTGGAGGAATGAAACAAACTTCGTTTATAGATATTAAACAAGAAGTAAAATCATATGGATCTATGTTAGATGAAATATTAGGAGATCTAAATAATATGCTTAATGAATAAAAATTGTATTATTTTTAGCTTATCTAAGAGTAAAAATATTAATGGGAAATTATTTATGTTTTTATAAATACTATAATGATTCATCAAAATTAAGATTAAATAATATAAATTTTGATGACATAGAATATTTTAGTTTGAATAAGATGGAATTTACAGCAAAAGTAGTAGATGTGTATGATGGTGATACATGTTCTGTAATATTTAAATTATCAAATAAATATATTAAATTTAGATGCAGATGTTTAGGATACGATTCTCCTGAAATGAAGCCATCAAAAGATTTAGAAAATAGAGATGAAATAAAATTATTTGCTAACAAGGCTAAAAACTTTTTTATTAATCAAGTTACAGATATTAATATTGATGAAAATATTATTTATGATAAAAAGGATTTAAAGGCAAGATTACTTACAAATCATAAGTTAATAAAAATTAAAACTTATACTTGGGATAAATATGGAAGACTTTTAGCTGAATTTTATAATAACAATGTTAATGTAAATAATCTTATGATTGAAAAAGGTCATGGTTATCCATATGACGGAGGTACGAAAAGAACTTAGTGTTTTTTAGTTTTGTATTTTATTTTATCTTATGATTAATGATAAATCACAAATTGGGTTAGGGACAATGGTCTAGTGGTATGATTCTCGCTTTGGGAGTAGATATTAATATCTAATTCAAGAATGCGAGAGGTCGAGGGTTCGATTCCCTCTTGTCCCCATAAAAAAAATTAACATTAGAATCAATTTGTTGATTCTAATGATGATATTAAGAATCAACAAAGTTGATTCTAAATATGAAGTGAATTATTACGGTTAGGGAATAAATTTTATTGTTTATTTAATCTAAAAAAATTGAAATTTTGTTTGTATAATCTGTATAATGAATCTTATTAAAATGAATAAAACACTTAATAATAAATCTGCAAATACAGAATGTCCTAAAACTGATAAAGAGATATCTATTATCAGTTTTATCAAAGAGTCTAACGAGATCAACCAAAAGAAAGAATTCAGAAATAAGGTTAAACGTGTAATTAAATCTATGGAAAACTGTATTATCGCTATTAAAAACGAAAATGATGATTTGCATGATTTTTTGCTAGATGATTTAAGAAAGAATAGTTATTTAGATGTGAAATCAGTTTCAATATATATTTCAGATAGTAATGATAGAATTTTTCTACATAGAAATAGATGTTCAGATAAGTATATACCAAATGAAGCTTATATAACTCCTATTATTGGACTATGTAACAACAATACCCATATCGAAACTGCATTAAAATTGATTGAAGATTTCTTAGGTATAAATGTTAAAAAAGATAAACTAACTCCTATTTGGGGTGATGATAATAATATGCATATTTCATATTATTATCATATTAGTGATACTTTTGAAAACATTGAAAAAGATTTTATAGAATCAAAGGTTGGAGGTAATTTTGAAAAGTATAAAAAGTACGAGTTTGAAAGCAATATTCATAGATGTGTTTATTATTGCAAGTTTACAGATGTTACTTATTTGGATAATCGGTTTGATTATAATAAAAAAGAAAATAAATGGTTATGGACTTTACATAGGCCAAATGGATGTACAGCTGTTTATAATGTGTTCCAATGGATTGTTAAAAGAAAGAATGATAATATAATTAATCAGAAATATTCAGAAAGATTATATGTAAAGAAAAGGATCGATATTAGTATTTCTTCTATTCAAAGTATTATTTGGAGTATTCTAAAAAAAGGATATTTTGAAAACAGATTTTTTCATCTCGGAAAGATTGGATGCCATCTTGAATACTGTATTGAACATAACTTGCATAAATATATTCCTATTAATTCGATACCAATGTACGAGACTGAGCATAAAGAATTAAAGAATAATTATATAAATCATAATGACTATGATAAATGTAATGAAGATAATTTTGTAAATTCTTTAAAGTCTTCAAGAAGAAATATGGTAAATAGATACTTAAAAAATAATCTTCAAATAATTGTTGTATAATTATTTGAAAATTTTGTTTATATTTTTTAAAAATTTTGTTTATATTTTTTAAAATTTGTATTTTTGTTTTATCGTTATTTCTTAGTAAAAAAAATTGAAAATTTTTTATTATATATACTATCTATCTTTTTCAATGTCAACTTTAAACAATAAAATTAACAGTAAAACGACCCAAACGGGTCCCACCGGAACTGAGATTGCTCAGTCCCAACCCGGAGCTGAGGTATCTCAGTCCCAACCCGGAGCTGAGGTATCTCAGTCCCAAACCGCCTCTTCGGCGTTCATTGATGGTATGGAAAAGAAGAAACGTGATTCTACCACTAAGGCACCAGGATGGAACGGAACTTCTGCCTACAATCGTGAAAAGCTAATCGACAGCTATGACGGTGTACAGGAGATTGAGGCTGCACTTACTGATATTTTCAGTAACTGCACTAGGGGAAATGAAAAGATGGTTCTTCGTTCGTTAAAGAAGGCACTTGATGTATTCAGTTCCATTCCTGAAGAATCTACTGATGTGAGAGGCGAGTACTTGGGTTACATCCTTTCAATTCTTGCGGTTGTTAGGAACTCGAGAGAGGCGATGGGAGAGAGGCTTATCTTCTATACTTGTTTGATTGAGATCTTCAAGTTCAATGTTAGGTATGGACAGTTTCTGTTGACAGAGTGCATCAGGACTTTTGGATCTTACGCGGACCTTAAGGGGTTGTGGGAGATTTGTTCTCGCCTTGGTGGAGAACACTTTTCTCATATCAATGAATGCATCGCAAGATTGTTTGCTGAAGCAGTGATTGACAACGATTTGAAATTCAAGTCATGGTGTGCATTGTCTGATGAGGATAGGAAGACGCTAAAACCACCAACCTACAATCTTGCTCCTAAGTGGATTCCTAAGGCCGGACCAACCTACAAGAGAGGAGCATCTATAGATGTTAACGATTTGAACCTCATTGTTGCCTACAGAGTCATTCCAAATGTTTCTCACCCTTCGTCTTCATTAAAGATGAACGAGGTAGCAAAGATGTTCAGGAAACTCATATCTGAACAGAACAAACGTGTCAACACTGTCGAGATCTCGATGTGTGGCGGTGACTTCGAGCATCTTCCTTATGCAATTGCACCAGCAGGAGCTAGGAAGAAGTACGGAAAACTGTCTTGGAAGAACATAAATCCTAATGGATCCCAAAGATCAGCAAAGGAAGACCGTGTGAAGGGCGCCGAAGAAAATGCCAAGTGTGTCAAGAGTGCCCTAGAGACTGGTTGGGGTATCAAAGCTAGTAACGCAGGGATAGTTTCTATTGTAGAGGAATTGAATAAATCTTATCCATTTACTTCGACTGGTACCAAGGAAGATCTTCAGGCAAGATGGAATGTATGTGTTTCAGAAATGAAGACGAAGATACCACATGTTCCGGAGGTTAACTCGCTGCCACTTGGAAATATGGTTGTCGTATGCGACGTGAGTCGATCGATGCAGAGTGGACAGTGTTCTGTTCGTCCGATTGATGTTGCAATTGCTATGGGTCTATTTGTCGGCAATTTCACAACTGCCCCATGGGATTCAGGTGTGATTACCTTCCATGAAACTCCTAGATGGCATAGCCTACCTAAGGGCGATTCTACTAAGGACGAACTATGGAATAAGTTTATGTGCCTGAATAAAGCACCTTGGGGAAGAAACACAAATTTTGCTAAAGTACTAGACCTTGTGATGGATGTTATTGAGTCTGGAGACCTTAAGCAGAAAGACTGTCCTCAATCGATTCTTGTTGTCTCTGACATGCAGGTCGATCAAGCAGACCGTAGTGGCAATACAATGGTTGAGCATGCACAGAAGAGATTTACAGACAAGGGTTTCAAAGCTCCTGTTATCATTCTCTGGAACGTAAATGCTAGTGGTACAACACCTGTTACTCCATATCAGGAAGGGGTCATGTGTATCTCTGGGTACAGTGAGAACATGTTGAGAATGATTCTTGATGGGTCTATCTTGAGTCATCAGCCTCCAACACCTTGGGAAACGACGAAGATTGCGATCACCAAAGAGTGGACTTCAAACATTCACTCTGGATCTAGGTCTATGACGAAACATCCTAACCCTTCAAAAGTTGTTCCAACTCCTTTTGAAGAGTTTTGGATGGAAGATGATCAACGTTGGGTGAAGGATATTAACCAACAAAGAGATCTTGGACAGTCCTCTCCAGGCACCCCTGAGAAGTGGTCCTACTCCAAGTTCCTGGATAAGAAGAAGAAAGGCGAGGTGGATATATTTGGTTTGAACCAGGACTGCAATAGTGGCGTGGGTGTGGACAACGACGGTTCCCGCTTCACGGTGGATATTCCCAATGACCTCCCGAACGAGATGTTAGCATTCCTGTTGAAGCATAATGTGAAAATGAATGCGGATCCGTTCTCTCTACCTGTTGAGTCTGTCTCCTCCGACCGCAGTGGTGAATACAGGGTTGTAAATGGAGTATCAAGGGGAGAGGTAATTGATGTCCTAGAGTCTAAAGGATACGATCCTGAGATTTCACGAGAGGTGATGACTGTTATCCGAAACCTAGGCCTTGGAAAAGTCCCTACTCCATAAGAAGATGGAGGATCAACAAGCAAGATATGTATGAAACTGTTTTATTTATTTACAAACCAAAGATATTATGACAAGACTTTTACAAGTTTAATTTCATATATTCAATCATTGTTGTCATTTGTGATTTTCTATTAATAAAATATTTTTGATTTACATTATATAATTCTTGCAACATATAATCTCTTTTTCCTTCTTTTATTTGATTATAAATAATTGGTAAATTTATTATAAAATCAGAAATATCTTGTTCTTTAATAACAAATGAGAATTTACTATAATCAATAAATTGAATAAATGGTAATATATTTGTTTCTGTTTCTACTATAATTGGTATAATTCCAGAATTAATTAATTCTGTTAATCTATAAGTCCAAGGTAGATCACCTTCTACTAAAATACCAAATATACTATTTTTCATGATATTATCATAAGAATATTTTTCGTCCAACCTATCATTATTTAGTATTTTTTTACTATCTAAAATAATAATTTTTGATCTTGTATATATATCTTTTAATTTATTTTTTTCTTTTATAAAGTTTTGTAATATCTTCTTTCTTTTTTTAGAACTATTAAAATTTCCTTTGAATGATAAAAGTACATTTCTATTTTTGATATCTTCTATATTGAAATTAAATTTTTTAATTGATGGTGGGCATATTATAAATCTATTATTATATTTGGAATGATAAGGTATATTTAAAATATTTTTTGGTAAATTTAACGGATCTGTATGATAGAAAATAATGTGTAATCCTTTTTTATAATACTTCAAATTTTCTATTGTATTTACAATATTATTATTTGATATTAATAATTTTCTAATTTCATTTACTTTTGTATTATCTCCATAATAAGGATAATTAGTTTCATTTGTAAAACATGTTATAAAAATTTTAGCAAATTTTGGATCAAAAGTTCTAAATGGATGATTTTTTAAACTCTCAAAAATTTCTTTAGAATAAGGAATTGATAGATTAATATTTTCATTGGTAAACTCGTATAAATAAAAATAAAAATCTTTATTTACAGAATCATTTATTAATAAAATAATAATAATAAAAATAAATATAAGTAAATTTTGTAAATAAAGATTTTTATTCAATATATTTGTTTCTATTTTTTTCATTTTTATATTTTAATTGATATAATAAATTTTTAATAAATGATAAAACTCTTATAGTACTAATATGATAGTACTAAAATAAAAAAAAATTGAAATTTTTTTTCCCATTAGTACTATAAGAATTTTATATGTCATCTACCCAAACGAATTTAGATAGTATTACGACCCAATCGGGTCACCCCGGAAGCGCACTTAGCGTTCCCATCACCGTGATCTCTACGAATGTTGTACTTAGACAAGAACAAATAGTAGGAGATTACGGTTGCGAGGAGGAAGAGGACTCTGAGGAGGAAGAGGACTCTGAGGAGGAAGTGGAGTTTGATCTTGTTGATTGGATTGCTGGTGAGGAGGAAGAATACGGGTGTGCTAGGGAGCTTGTGTGTAAGCATGGTTTTGATAGAGCGTTCAAGTTTGCCGAGGATACACGTAGTTGGAGTCTTAGAGATGATCTCTTAGAACTTAGAGATCATATGAAGCAAGAATCTTTTGAGCAGCCGACTGAAGACATGTTGGAGCTTGTTAATGAGTATGGTTTATCGTATATGTTGGAAAAAGCCCGTCTCAATCCTTTTATGTCTGATCAATATCAGTTTCTTCGTGAACTAGAGGTTGAATACGAAATGAAGGTTGTTGCTGATGCGCATCCGATTGAAAACTTCTATCGTCCTTGGAGTATGAAAGATATGAAGCGTATGTTGAAACTGACCAAACGCAACCCTTTTATGTCTGAACACTACAAGTTGCTTCTTTTGATGCAATTTATTGTAGCAAGTTCGCTTGATGATGTCAGCGATTTAGCGAAAGAGGTGATGGATGAGGTTGGTTTTGATGTAGCAATCAAGATATCGGAGGGGATGGGTAGAACGGGTCTTAGTCATGAACTGTTAAATCAGAGGAAGGAGGAAGACGATCAGTTGGAGGAAGACGATCAGTTGGAGGAAGACGATCAGTTGGAGGAAGACGATCAGTTGGAGGAAGACGATCAGTTGGAGGATGCCAACAAGCTAATCTTTGAGTTTGGTTTGTTTGAGGCGATCAAGGAAGCTGAGGATACACAGAGTTGGGGTCTTAGAGATGAACTGTTTGAACGTCGGGATCTTATGAAGCAGATTAGTATCGAACATCCAATTGAAGACATCCCTCATCTTGTAGGCGAGAATGGTCTTTGGAGTCTTTTGAAATTG
>Ga0209264_1000584_pt1 | contig 26579 bp, 20 predicted proteins | sample SaaInlV_DNA_150m_FD_184687 | JGI IMG/M metagenome (GOLD analysis project Ga0209264, IMG submission 184687) | Marine microbial communities from expanding oxygen minimum zones in the Saanich Inlet - SI075_LV_DNA_150m (SPAdes) (version 2) | ecosystem: Environmental > Aquatic > Marine > Unclassified... | reverse complement strand
AATAATGTCTTTACATCTGCGCGATTCTGCTTGGAACAAACTATCACGTTCAGATGTATCCGGTATATTCAAATAAGAGTGTATATGTGTATATGGATTAATAGTTGCACTGTCATAAAATCCACCTCCAATTTGTTGTGAAATTATAATATTAATAGCCGATGTCTTTAATATAGTTGTTTTGCCTGCCTTGTTCGGTGCCGATATAATCATATTTTTATCGAGTTTACATGTATTCTTCACTGGGTTCTCATTTATTAAGGGTGGATAGTATTGCTTTCTGAATTCACAATTTCCCGAGATGTCAAATTCAGCAAAACATACGCCATTATTTTCCATGTTAGAACAGATTCCATGCAAATTTTCTATATATCCATTAAATCCCATTGAGTATCTAATGCACTCTTCATATTGTGGATTATCATATAATTGGTAAAAACATCTCATTAATTCGCCCGTCTGATTGAAATTTTCAAATGTGTTCTCAAATGGTTTGATTTTATTAAGATCAGTCAATAATAATTGTAATGATTCTCGTTGACGTATCGCGTTACTGCAGAACAACCTATAACTACTACACTTGGTCGTTTTCGAAAGAAATGAATCGATAGTGTGAATTGATTTTACAATATATGACCTTAAATCTAGTATACCATTATTGATTTTTTGAATATTTCGATAATATCGAGAACATGAGTTTATATTTTGATAGATCTGTAACATGTATAATCCCGCAGTAAAACATAAATATATTATTTTTTCCCAACTAACCGCTTCCATTGTTAATATCGCTTTACCTATAAAATGGTTTTTCGCAAGATTTTTTAATAGTTCGATATAAGATGAAAATGAAATCGGAATGCGTTGAATTTTCAACAGAATAAATGGAAACAAAAGGAAAATGAATGGAATTATTAAACTAATCAATGGAGATATAATATTAATAACCGACATAAACTGTAAAAATGTAGATGACTTATTTAAATCTTTAATCGCATCCCAATCAACATAACTGTATCGTTCCATGAACGTTGGATCTTGTTTTACAGTGTCCCATATTTCAAAAACCCGCTCACACGTTATGTTTGGTTCATTACTTGAAATGTCAATGTTCTCATTATCCTCTTTTTGAAACTGTTTTAAAATTGCTTGAGTATCAGTTAAAAATGAAATGTCATTTGTATACAACTGCTTCCAGTTAGGCAATAACAATTTTGAAAATTCATTCGACGGTTTTAACAAGTAATCGTATATACATTTTCCGTCTGGAGAACTACTATTTTTCACTAGTTCTAAATCATTACACACAACATCTGAAACTGGAAATAGATTACTATCGTCTAAATAAGATATAGGTAACTTAAATTTCTGCACTTCATTCATTTGAAACGAAGTACTTTTTTTGACGGGAATATTATTGTCGGCATCAGTACACGCAGATACATCTACAATATTTGATTTAGATGTATGTATAAAATTAACAGACATCGATTGAAACAAATTCATATTATACTATATTTATGAAAAGATTATTTCAATACAACGTATTACACAACTATTGAGAACAAGGATATAAAAAATTGTCCGTATTGTATACATACATGACAATGATTACATACAATTTAAATGATTACAGTACTATATTGTCGAACAATTCGAATAATCGTTTGCCCGACGATGTGTTATTAATATATAAAAATTTAGTATCAAGTCTAAATGTAAGTACAGTTGCAACTACACAATCTACACGAAATGACTCTGACAATAGAGACAAACGTGGTGGATATAGGCGAAATAGACACGTGCAAAAAATGGAATTATTATCATCAGACAAGGTAGTTGAGTTTAAACAACGAAAAGTAGCAGATGAAGATGGTCCCGAAAAATTAATGACAACTATTAGAGCAAGTTTGAATAAATTAACAAATAAAAACTATGACTCACATAGAGAGGTAATAACGTCGAGTTTAGAAGAATTAAATTATAAATACGATGATACATATATGGAAACCTTTACAAATCATTTATTTGACATCGCAAGTAAAAATAAATTCTATTCTGAAATGTATGCAACGCTATATAAAGAATTAGAACAAATATACCCTACATTACAAGAGAGAAAATCGAAATTTATAGAAGAGTGCATTGATAATCTAGATACAATCCAGTACATTGATGAAAACGCAGATTATGAAGGGTTTTGCAAAAACAATAAAATGAATGATATTCGTCGTGCAATGAATATTTTCATGATTAACTTATTTAAAAAAGACATATGTGACATCTCAAATATAGTGAAAATAATGTCTCTCATAGAAGAAAAGGTAATTGGTAACCGAGATATCGAAAATACCTCTTATATAACAGAAGAGTTAAGTGAAAACTTATTTATATTTGTATCTGAATCTTCCAAAAAACTCCGCGACCATCCTCACTGGAAAACTATAAGACAATTCATAATCGACCAGTCAAAGACCAAGGCAAAAGATCATGTAGGATTGACTAGTCGTATCACGTTCAAATATATGGATATGATTGATTTACTCAAAAAACATTAGATACAAGTAAGTCATATGATTTCATACAAAATATCAAATCATATTTAGTACTGGTAAACAATTTTCAACAAAAAGGAAATAAAATCATTGATTATTATATAGATATATTCCGATGGTAAAGTCGACAATCCATCCTGATAAAATAAACTATAATGAAAGCAAACAAGTAGATGATGAGGACGTCGGTTATGCCGGAACCAGATATGAATTATCTGGATTAGATACACCGTTTGAAATAACATTAGGAAAAGAGAAACATACATATTCATCGCACGATATTGTTTATTTTCCCATTTATTTTATACATGATAATTCGATTCATTCTAGAATTGGCATTGTCGAAATAGAAAGCAATGATTTGCTAACCAACACAGATGAGGATGGCGATTTTGATATTAATCGAGGGAAAATAGTGATGTTTGTTGATAATGAATATATACAACGCGTAGTAGGTGTGATATTAACACAATCTGCTAAAGTCGCTACTGCGGTTAGTGTATCTGATTCTGATTCTGATTCTGACTCTGATACAGAAATTCTAAATATTGAAGGCAATATACAGTTAGATGACGTTGAGTCATTAGATGATGTTACTAGTGTAAATATACCAAGTGAAAAACGATCCATTGTTTCTGAAAAAACAGATGGCGAATTAAAAGATGGTATTTTTGAATTGATGGATCCAATGCCGTCTATAGAAACATTGTCAGAAGAGAATAAAGAATCGGCACAACAAATAAAACTGAAGTATACCCCGTCGTCGAAACAACTATGGGTTCAAAAATTTATGAAAAATACAAATTACAATATTGTTGATAATGAAGGAAGTGGTGATTGTTTATTCGCTGTAATTCGTGATGCTTATCAACAAATTGGAAAAAAGACAAGCGTTGAAAAACTACGAGCATTATTATCAAACGAAGCAAATGAAGAGACGTTTTTAGAGTACCGAATGTTATATAATGGATTTGATAGCCATATACAAGAAATAGAATCAGAAATGAAGAAACTAAAAAAAGTATCTCGTACGTTGAAATCACGTAGCAATAATAGTATAAGTAAAGACGAGAATAAGCAATTATTAAACCAAGCATCGTCAGTAGTAGATAATTTTAAAGAATTAGCATCAGAAAAGAAAGAAACAACACAATTATTATCCGAATTCAAACACATGAAAGACATAACCAATCTAGATGAGTTTAAAGAATTTATAAAAACTAGGCATTACTGGGCTGATACGTGGGCGGTATCTACATTGGAACGTCTATTAAACGTAAAAATAGTAATATTGATGGAAACTCCATTTAAGAATGGAGATTTGGACTCGGTATTAAGTTGCGGACAACTTAATGATAATGAACTTGAATCACTGGGAGGATTTAAACCGGATTTTTATATAATGACATCGTATACCGATAATCATTACACATTAATAACTTATAAAGACAAACATATATTAAAATTCAATGAAGTTCCATATGACATAAAATCGCTAATAATAAACAAATGTATGGAGCGTAATGCAGGTCCGTATTATTTAATCCAAGATATGCGTAATTTTAAAGCAAAATTAGGACTAGACTTAAATGAAGGTGCACCAGTAAAAGACGATAATGAATATATAAATATGGATTTATACGATAATGATAACATTTTGATGTTTCATTCCAACTCGAATTCGCAACCTAAACCAGGAAAGGGATCTGGCGAAAAAATTAAAGACGTAAATATTATGGACTTTATTAAATTAAGTAAAATTTCGAATTGGAGAAAAAAATTAGATGATTCATGGTCGGCTCCTTTTCAAGTAGACGGACATCGATGGAATTCGGTCGAACATTATTACCTAGGAGCACAGTTCAAGAAAGGGTTTCCCGATTTCTATTTACAATTTTCATTAGATAAAGATTCTGAAATATCAAAAGATATTGCTCTTGCTAGAATTGCTGGTAGTAAATCTGGTAAGGTGAAAGATAATGTCCTTCGCGATAAGAAAATAGTGATCGACCCCGACTTTTATCAGGTTGGTGTAAGTCCACGAAAGACCGAAGAACGATTAATAGCATTAGACGCCAAATTTTCACAAAACCTAGATCTACGTCAAGTGTTAATAGAAACCAAACGCAGCAAGTTAGTAAAATTTATTAGAGGACGAGAACCCGAAACGGATATATCACTAATGAAAATACGTCACGATATACCAATATAACAATTAGTAGTGCATAAAATTGAATGATAATTTACTATATCTTATATAGTAACTTATTACGTAAAATCGTATATTCATAATGTCTTCAGTTTCAAACGAACAACACTTCTCTAACGATATGCCAATTCGCGAGGTTGTATATTTTACACCCCAAAATTTGGAAATTCTATCTGAAACGCAACCTTTATCCCCTCACACTAGTCTTCAACTTGTAAGTCTACCCCGTGAATATAATGATGAAGATGCGGTTAGATCATTGTTTCAAGACGTTCTTTGTATTGGTGAAGTATCAAACATCAGAATTATTGAAAGAAAAAATTACAACCAACGTCTTCGCACAGATGTAGTTACCAAAACAGCATTTATTGATTTCGTTAATTGGAATAATACATCGGCAACAACTATGCTCGACGCGTTTGTTAACTCCGCTTCGCAAAGTGTTACCGGAGTACTCGAAGAGACTATTCATTGGGAAAATGGTGACCCAATGACACATTTATCATTACGCGAAGCAAAGAACGGGTCTGGACGCATTGTCGTACCAGCAAAATCTGACTCCGATACAAACGCAATGGCATTAGACGAGTCTGATTGGAATAGTCTTTACATCCCTATCTTGCCCTCTAATATGATGATTACACATCCAGATAATACGACTAACGCATTTCAGCCAAAATATCTTAAATCGTTTATTGAAAATGATTTGAAACTAGGTAAGGTACAGCGCGTAGATTTCATTGATCGCGAGTTAGAAGATTCTCAGGTCGTAAAGTCTGTATTCATTCACTTTGAATCATGGAATAACAACTCAAACGCAAAGTTCTTGCGAGATAAACTAAACACAGTCGGACAATTCAAGCAAAAGGGATACTACGACGGGCGTAACATGCATAAGTTATCAGTACTCAATCAAAATGGTGATAAGGTACCCGGATACTTTGTATTTAAGATCAACTATAAACCTATTCCGGATGTTTCAGAAACTGAATTGAATATGTCTCAATTGGTTGCCGCAAATAAGGTTCTTGAAGAAAAGATGGGGGAAAGAGATGAACTTATCGCAAAATTAACAGCAGAACTCGATCAACTACGCGAAACACAAAATGTCACACAAACAGCATAATTAACAAAAAACATTCTATAAAAAATACAAAACACATTATATAAAAATTATTATCAGTAACATATTTAACTAACTATTTTCTTATGTGTCTTCAATCGTCATTCGCAATGAATTCATTAAACTTTTATTATTGCGCGTAATTTTTATTTTGTTGGTGAATTTACATATAGTAGACAGCACTTTAATGAATGGCTTCGATTGATATAACGAATAAATAAGATCATCATAAAAACGGCGCATTTTATTTTCAATGGTATCTCCATTCACCAGTCTGCTAAAATTTAGAGTATATTCATTATTTCGTATGCACCATATTAGACACGTATCGATATGAAATAACAATAATGTCTTTATTACAAAATATGAAAAAATAGGAGTATTTTCTCTGTATTTTTTATTACCTCCATTCAAATAGAAATCCTCATATAACATGTCATAATGTCGAAATATTTTAGAACACTGGAAACATGAGAATGTTAATTGTTTATCAATCATTTGTGGTATTTTTTTAAGCATTTTAGGTATTTTTGAATACATGTCGACATAAGAGACATTGCGCTTTGTATAAAAATACTCAATAAACATAATATGCGTTAATTCGGCAAAAACCTCGGCATATGACTCATATAATTTTACATCAGTTACATCGGGAAACAGTTTTGATATTTTGTTTGATATATTAGAATTATCATACGCAGAAAAGTCCAACCCAAAACTATGAAACGTCTCATGTATAAACGTTTTAAACCATTCCTCTTCTCGATATACAGTTATATCTGTATTTACTTGACAAGATCTAGTAAATGCGGTGTTTACATGCACTTGTCCTAAAATCACATTTGCAGTTGTAAACGTTTTTTTTACAGGTGTTAAATACAAATATATATTGACTTCACGAGAACATTCGTAATTGGATATATTTGATAGAACAAAAAGCCATATATACATCTTTTTTATATTTGTTCGTATCATTTTTGTAATATTTATACTGTCACCTTCGCATACTATGTGAACTTTGTATTTACGAGAATTAATTATAAATGACACTTCGGAATGTATCTTATTCATACTTGTGAGATACTTACGAATATTTACGGGAATATGATCGTATCCACTCGGTTTTGGGAAATCATTACTGGCAACATGTATTTTTGTATAGTTGATACTTGCACTCGAATATGCAATGCCACCCATTACTATGAATCTAAACATATTGTCGATGATAGCAAGCGAATGGTTTGAAAAAATAGTATGATCTGTTATTACCGGAAATCTAGTTTTTATCATATGTGAAAATTCGTCACATACAGATTCCATATTAGTTATTTGTACTCTCGTTAGGAATTATTTTGGAAAATTGATTTTATAAATACAATACAGATTATAACAATTAATAAAAATAAATTAATGGGGATTAAACATCTAAATAAATATCTATATGAAAAATGCGGCAATAAATCTATTTCTAATACGCATTTACGAACTTTATCGGGAAAAACGTTAGTTATTGATACAAGTATCTACTTATATCAGTTTTTGGGGGAGAACGCGTTATTAGAAAATATGTATTTATTCATTTCGGTAATGTTATTATATGAAATTCAACCGATTTTCATATTTGATGGGAAACCTCCGCCCGAAAAACGCGATCTATTACGCAAACGTTCGCGCGATAAACACGACGCGCGAAGTAAATATAACGATCTTGAAAAATTATTAAAAAATGCTACAAAAGAAGAGCGAAAAAAAATATTATACGAAATGAATCAGTTAAAACGTCAATTTGTTCGCGTTACTGACGAACATATCACAAATGTCAAACAATTAATGGATGCGTTTAATGTTGCCTATTATAACTCACCTAACGAGGCCGATGAATTGTGTGTATATCTTGTAAAAACGGGGAAGGCATGGGGATGTGTAAGTGACGATATGGATATGTTTGTATATGGTTGTCCTTTCGTATTACGCAATTTAAGTTTACTCAAACATACAATTACCGTTTATGATACTAGTAACATATTATTAGAATTAGACCTTTCCGATAAACAATTTTGTGAGATTATGACTATTTCGGGTACCGATTATAATATACATTCTACTACATCGTTAACTGAAACGCTAAAGTTATATCAAGAATATACAACATATATCAATAAACCAGATAATAAACCAGATAATAAACCAGATGAATTTTACATATGGTTACTAAAAAACACAAAATACATCGATAATTATAGAGAATTAATGGAAATTTTTAAAATATTCCAATGTTATAACTTCAAATTATACGACAATATTGATATTAATACACACATTATGAATAACAAACCCAGCGTGGATATGATACATGAAATAATGAAAAAAGAAGGATTTGTATTCACATAACCAACTAATAAGTATTTCAAATATAATCACATAATGTTATGTGATTATATCATTGCGATATAACGTCTATTTTTTATGAGTTCCTTGGTTTTGTAATGTTTGTGCGTTCCTTGGTTTTGTAATGTTTGTGCGTTTCTAGTTTTATATTGTTTATGAGTTTCTAGTTTTATAATGTTTATGAGTTTCTAGTTTTTTTAAACAGCAGGGGGAAGTGCACCGCCAATTGTACCATCTGCCTTGTAGAAATGGTGCTTCATGTATCTCTGAAGATTGAAGTAAGTAAGTTCATCGGCCTTGGTGAGTTTAAGAAGCTTTGATAGTTTGGTATCGGCATGAATAATACGACCATTATCCTTATCTTGAAGTTTGTGTGCGTGGATATATGTATTAATCTCTCTACTTACCTCGGTTCTAGCCATCTCGGTTCCAATATCCTTTCCAAGGAAACCAGCAAGTTCGTTACTGATACGGGTAGGCTTAATGAAACCAGAAGGCTTACGGTTACCGGTGTTTCTGCGCTTCTTGGATGAAGCCTTGATTGCCGCCTTCATCTCGCGATTTACAGTCTTCTCTAGGGTCTTAAAGTCGTTCTTTACTGCGGAGAAGAGACCAACTAATTGTTGTAGTTTTGCGTTGAACTCAGATAGTTTCAGGGACATAACTACACCAGCGTCAACTGGTTCAGTTACCTCAGGTGCGGGTGCAGGGACGGGGGTGGGAGCAACCTCTACAACAGCAGGGGGAGGCGCGGTGACCTTCTTAGCGCGGGGCTTGGTCTCGGTAGTAGTCTTTTCGGAAGTTTTAGATGCTTTAACCATTGTGATTATAATATATAATAGGTTGTCTTTTTAAGTAATTTATACCATAATATTATATATTACTATTTTATCACGTGGTTAAGACGCGAGAATTTGTTATATTGTACTATTTTTACAAATTAAACATTCACCGATTCATATAACCATGGCATAGACTCTCTCGCGGGCAATGATACCAACGTAAGTGCGGATAATGCATGCAATGTTCCTATTTTACGATATTCTATATTAATTCCACTATATACCATATTTTCAAATACAATTAAACATGCGGTTTTAATCTGTTCTAGTCCAAGTTCACTATGCAGAAGAGGTCGAGTGAAAATTCCATCAAATGGAGCATAATAAGGACATATGTTATTTTGAACTTCGCGCGACAAATTACTTCGATAATACCATATTTCATAAAGTGTCCTATATAGGCGAATGTAACCTCTTATTTCTAAATTAATAAACCAGTCCTTGTTTGTATAGTTACCAAGTAAGTCTATTTCAATAAATAGTTCGGATATTCGATTATTTTGATTGGTTGTTCGTATTTGACGTATGTGATTATATCGCGTTAAATCTTCTATAGAATTAATTGTTCTAGTTATGGGTTCATAATCAATGCCTCGAGATCGCGCGCGCATTACATTCGTTGAGGTCATTTTTGGTATTATATATGGCAAATTTGTTTTATGAAAATTAGGACATAATATAAATGACAAATTGTATAACGAAACTATGTTCTTTAATATTATTGGTGATAACACATCTCTCGTATATGGATTTAGAACCGTATTAATATTTTCAGATCGTTTTAACATTTCGATTAGCGACGAAACATTGAACCCATATGTGAATTGTTTACTGTCTGTAAAACTAAAAAAATAATTCGATTCTATTTCAGATAATGGTTCCATCGAACAAAAATCAGTATCATTCACACATATACTTTTATCCATGTATGCTGGTCCGCGTAACCGTACAATATATCGAGATATCCATGAACGGAAACAAGTTTGAATCCGCAGTGCGGATGCATTTGTATTGAAATAATTGACTAGTCTCTCAATTACATCTGCCTTTCTTCCACCGATTCGCAATTTGTATTCTCGCGTTGCTTGTTTAAGTGCAGGCACATTATGCCGTTTTAATAGTCCCGGATAACGCATATAATTCTCATATGTAATGCTCGGTATTTTTAATGTATTAGTTTTAAGTATGGGCTTCAATTCATTCGACAATGTAGATCCGCCTCCTATATCAATTTGTTCATTCATATTACAATATATGTATATATTGTCAACTAACTATATTCTTTTGACTAAATAATTATTAAATCTCTCATACATATCCAGCAAAATTTCCAGATGAGAACGAGACGAATATCGATTATGCATATATAATATATAAAATTGAATTAAAGACACATCATGATATTATGTATAACTAGTTTTACTATATATCCTATTATAATGTCAAAGTCACCTATCGTCGTCAAGTATTCTGATTGGAATACATCCAATATTCGCTACATGGCACCACGCATCAGTGATCGTGGGTCCAAGTCAGTCGCTGTTATCAGTACGCAAAGCAATCGCGCTCTCTATGTATCCAGTCCTCTGCTAATGACATGGGGCATTTCAGATTATGTTGATGATAAGGGCGAGTCTGATAATAAGTTCAATATGTCTCTTGTTTTCCCAAACGCAGATTACGCAACTCCACCAAGCACTGCGTTCTTAACCAAGTTAAAGGCATTTGAAGAACAAATCCTAAATGACGCTGTAAACAACAGTGAAGTCTGGTGGGGTAAGAAGAAGTCTCGTGAGGTGATTGAAGATAATTTCTTCCCATTCCTCAAGTACGCAAAAGATAAGTCTACCGGCGAGCCAGATATGTCTAGACCTCCTAGTATGCGCGCCAAGGTTCCCAACTACGATGGAAGATGGAATGTTGAGATCTACGATACTGAAAATAAGTTGATCTTCCCATGCGACAATGACAATCTTACTCCAATGGATTTTGTACCAAAGAAGAGTAATGTAGCATGTGTTCTACAATGTGGTGGACTTTGGTTTGGCGGAAAGGGATGGGGAGTTACATGGAGATTGAACCAATGTGTAGTTAAGCCTCATATTCAAGAATCTGTATTTGGAAGGTGTCATATTGAGTTGTCTAGCGACGACAAGGAAACAATCGAAAATCAACCAATAGCAGAAAATGTAAACGATAGCGAAGATGAAGATGGTCCATCTATTCCAGCATCTTCAACGGTTGTTGAAGACAGTGATGATGACGAAGAACCCGAGCCAGTGGTTGAGACAGTTGTCGAGCCCGAACCAGAGCCAGTCGTCGAGCCAGAGCCTCAACCAGTCAAGAAGAAGGTAGTCAAGAAGGTAATCAGGAAGAAGGTCGCATCAACCGAATAAAACACGAAATCCAAATAAAATATCAATAAAACAAAATCCAAATAAAATATCAATAAAACAAAATCCAAATAAAACATCAATAAAAACACGAAATCCAATAAAACATCAATAAAAACAAAATCAATGTAAACTTGATTTTTTGTTTAGCAACTTATTACAAATAACTTGCTAAAATGATTGTTGACGCGACGTCAACTGAATTACGTAGTCTGAATAAATATCCTATTTCAAAACCACATGACGATAATAATATTGTAACATATATCGTATACAATATTATTTTGGTCGTGTGTAAATCTTACATGATTAGATCAAGTGTCATATATACATCACATCTAGATGATACGTCATATATATTTTTTACGTTTATCTGTGAAATCCCCGAACCAACAAATCTAATAATTTGCGTTTTCATAAATTTAAGTTTATTTGTGTAAATCTTCAACTCAATATTATGGATCTTTATCATAACTTCATCTTTACCCCATATTTCAGAAATTTTCAACGTCTTCGATATATGCAAATTGTTAGATTCATCCAAACGCATATCATCTTCTAATATTGGATTGCATTTCACATAAATATCATTTCCACAATTGTCATATACTAGTTCGTTATGCCATAACGGTATCACATATGTTCCATTGTTTATCGTTAACCTATATAAATTGTCTTCTAATAAATCATGAATCGTTGGATTTAAAATGATTACTTCGTCATGTTTGGTCTTATCTGAAATTACACGTTCTACGATCTCTATCAATTCATCTCCAAATTGTAAAATTTCTTGATTCTTTTTTATGAGGTTATATATTTTGATTAACATGCCCTTGTCGATAGAATTTAAAAGGTCGACGGTTTTGTTCTCACATAGGTGATTAATTTTTTGGATAATAATATGTAATATCTGACTGTCACGGTCAACAGGGATTATATTTTTTATAAAAGACATAAGCATATCAGAATATGACATATTCCAATTTATGGTTTCTCCAGTTGTCGTATTTGAATACTTTTGTAGATATTGATACGCTTCGTTTATATTTTGAAATTCTTCCTTCGCATTCGGGGACTTATTCTTGTCAGGGTGATATTTCAACGCAGATGTTCGGTAATGAGACTTTAACTTTTCGGTTGATAATGGTTCATTCGTATCAACATGTAATAGTTTGCATGCTTTTTGGTAATTCATCATAATTATATATTTTTTTTATTATATAGAACATTATATTCTCTAAATGGTATATTGGTCTATAGTTATTATTGAAATACTTGAAAAATGTATATGACTTAATTAGGATATCAGATGCGTCCGCACTATCTAATCTATTGTCGCTTATGAAGAAGTATAATATATACCATATACACTCGTTAATATCAATGTTGTATGTTAACAGTTCATATAAAGTATCTCGAAACGCAGTAAATGGAATCTCTTCAATGTGTTCTATCTTATCAATTATATTATTACATACACGATTAAATAATTCTTCAGGTAATGAACCTACCCCATCTACGCGCATAAACGACCGAAGTTCTTTTATATTTGTTATACCGTATAATTCGATTGAATCTAGTATTTTTGTTGCGTTTGTCAAATTATTACTTATGTTTAAATTATGCTTTGTAGTTTCACTTACTACCTCTAATACTTTCATATATGAGTCACGAGACGGGCGTTTTACACCTATTTTATAACATGAATTTAACACTTTGTGAGGAATAAAACTAATATGTTCGGACACAATAATAAATTTAATGGTGATTATTGATTGATCGGTATTATATTGTTGCATATAACTGTAAAATATTTCTAGAAGTTCGGAATTTATCATATGAAAGTTCTTACATACAATAATACCGACCTTGTTTGGTTTAACTGTTATAATGTCCACTATTTGAAAAAATATTTCGTGCCACATTGATTTCGCATTACATCCCAATAGAGACATATCTATTTCATAATGAATATCACTTATATGATAATTGTAGTCTTGTTTTTCAGTACTCACAATAATACGTTTGTCGTATTTTAATTCTGATGGACTATACTTTTTTATAATTCGGAGAACCTGGGTATATTTACCAATACCACTTGGTCCATATACTAGCAAATTCGGAAGTTTATTTATCGTTGATGGTAATTTATTTATGCGCTTGTCTAATTCAGGATGAATATTGAATTTATCGCATGAATTAATATATTCTTCGTATAATGTTTCGTAATATTTCATTTACTATCTTGGTATATAACAAATGTTGTTTTTAAACGAATTTGGTTTGTTATTTACCTACTAGGTTATCCTTTTCTAATTGTGTGAATTTGGAGGATTTTGATACCTGCAATATTGACAATGTAGTTATAATCACCGACAATATAATTGTTCCAATTACGAATCTACTCGATGTTGGACCATTCATTTGGGAACTATACAAATAATATGACAGTAACCCTACACTTATCAATGCCATCAAAATAATTGTGTTACGTTTTAGTGTATCATATAATGATTGGTAGTTTGGAGGTAATATAACTGGTGTACCTCTTACATTTGTATGCTTTTGTTGAACGCTCACTAATGTAATTATTAACAATAATAATGCTATTGACATTAAAAGAGAACTACCGAGTATACCGTATAATAACATCATACTACCTGTTCCGGTTATATTGTCATCTATCAGTATTTCCTTCCCTATAAACAATGTAAAACCAATTTGAAGTATTGTTAAACATGTTAATGCTACCGTTTCCGCATTCTTTTTATATATAAACCAAAAACACGCAACGTATAGTATACCGAATAACACATAATTAACAAGTGATAAATATTTTTCCATTATATATCCTCGGAATATTATATTACAATGTATGCAATTTCATACCTTGTAATATTAGTCATATGTCTAAAGAACACTTCACTTTTTATTTTCTGTTTTCTCTATTTCATCGGGATAATTGATGGTATTTAGTTTTAGTCTTAGTCTTAGTCTTATCGGCAAGGCTACTATATATACGCGAACCCAATGGCAATTTACTTGCACGTTCTATTGCTATATTGTATTTCTCATTTTTGGTTAGTTTACTCGACCACGGCCACCAGCCTCCTTTTTGATTTCGTGTTTCTGTCTTGTTTCCTTTCCTTTTTGTATTGTTCTTCTTTCGAGTAAGGTTTTTCTTCTTACTGGCTTTTGCACTTTTGCCACGACCGAGTGATTTAACTGGCATAATATACGTTATATGTATACTTTATTTGTACGTTACATATCACTTATCTTATATGTTTCTTTTAACCACGTTATTAGAATTTCTTTATCGCACATCAAATACCCTCCCTTGAACTTCTTAATATTTAAAAATTTGGGCGTTTTCATCTGTGGCGTTTTATAATACACATATGCACCAAATTTACCTTTTCTAACACTGATATCCGACGTAACCGTACGCAATACATTCTTTTCGGACAACGTATCTTTTGCTGGTTTATCTAACATGGATAGAACATCATCTAGTATTATGTCGGATATATCTTTTCCTAAATCTTTGAGAGATTCTGTCATATCACTGTACTGCAAATAGATACCATATTTTCCATTCTTTATTATTACTGGTATATCATTATAACTTCCTATATTTCGCTCCTGAATTTCGACAAGATCATCTAATGTATACTTCCCGTTTTTTAATTTTTCCATATCTATTTTTATCGTTTTCTTTACTGAAATGTATTCAGGTTTATTATCTCCGTCTCGTTTTTGTATAACTGGTCCATATTTTTCAAACAACAACACATGTTCTTCGTCCAAATCATATACTTGTTTATGTACTTTACCTAATTTATCCGTTAAACACTTTATTTCATGAGAACAATCTCGACATATTGAAGACCAGTCGTCATCCGCATTCGCAATGTTATCTAACCTATCTTCCATATCTTTCGAATATTCATACGAAAACAATGAATTGTAATGGTTCGCTAAAAACTCTATTGTTAATTGACCTATTGGTTGAATCGAAAGTTTATTTTTTTCATTGCCAAATGTTTTTGTTTCATGGAAATCACATATGGTATAGTTTTTTAAAGTAAAGTTATTGCAATCTACCTCTACCCCCTCTATATCCGTTCGTTTTACATATCCACGTTCTTGGATTGTTGATACAATGCTTGAAAAAGTAGATGGACGCCCGATACCCATCTCCTCTAATTTATTAATTAAACCAGCTTCAGTATAATGACTATGTCTATTTTTCATATATACATTACTTTCTATCATTGATCGATTTACTTCCCGATTATCGTATGTCTGAAAAAAATAATACAGTCCATTTGCTTCATTCTGTACTTCAGTATTCATTTTCTTCTCATTCACTATTTTCCATCCCATAAATAGAGGAATTTCATGTGTATATTTATATTTTGTATTTTCAGGTCCGGATATTTCAATTGGAATGGAATTATATAATGCACTAGACATACAACTCTCCACTGTATTTTTCCATATCAAATTATACATCGAAACCAATCTAGGTTCTTCCGATGAAATTGTCCTATTTATTAATTGGGTTACTCGTATTGCTTCATGGGGATTATTTGTTTCCTTATTTTCCAATTCAGATAACTTACCCACATACTTTTCATTACCATATTCTGAAGTTATAAAATTATCTATCTCCTTCAAAAATGGTTTCGCATATTTTGTACTTTCAGTTCGCATATACGTAATATAACCGTTTTGATACAATTGTTGACATAACCTCATTGTCTCATTCGGCGAAATATGTAAAATATTACTCGCCACTTGTAATAATCTTGATGTATGAAATGGTTTTGGTGGAGATTTTTCGGTTTCACGTGTTTTGTGAATACTTAATATATGATTGAACCGAATCGATTGCTTTAAATAATGTATTATCTCCGCGCGCGTTTTAAATTCAGTGTCTAAATCAAATTTTAATTCCCTGTCGAAAAAAGTGCCCGTCGTTTTGTAATATGCATCGAGATTACCCTTATTCATTTTTTCCATATGATTATCATATACTAACCGCAACGCCGGCGTTTGACATCTGCCCGCCGATAACGAATTCGAATTGTTATTATATAAATATTTCCATAACATTGGCGATACCTTATATCCAACGATTATATCTAATACTTGACGCGCATGCTGTGCCTTTACCAATTTCAAATTAATAATGGTAGGAGATTTAATCGCATTCTGTAAAGCCGATTTAGTTACCTCATGAAATATAATACGGGGAGTCGTCTCGACTGGAAGACCGAATAGATCACATATGTGCCACGCAATTGCTTCCCCCTCACGGTCGTCATCTGTTGCTAATATTATTTTATCTTTCGAGAACTTGGATATAGTACGCCTCATAAATGAGATATGATCTTTCTTTTCAGTTAGTTCTGTGAATTTTGGTTCGAATGTTTTCTTCGTATCTATCGCACGGAGACCATCTATACCTCGGAAATGACCCTTTGATGCTATACAACAATAATTTATACCTAGATAGGATTCGATTTTGGCACATTTTGAAGGCGATTCGACTATAATCAAATATTTCGCAGTATCCAAATTAACAGAATCAGAGTTTGTATTACTCTTCTTTGTATATTTTTTAGTATATTTTTTAGACATATTGAGAACTTCGTCACTATACATTCTTATACTACTACTTTTATTATCTTTTTCTAGAACATAAAGGGTTATCGTCATATTATATAATGAGGTTTCTTAACGAATTATTTGGATATGTATTGTACGCATCGTCAAAATATAGAATTGACGAATCGCACGCAGTAGGCCACAGTATGAATGTTCTCCAAAACGCAAATAATATTTACAAGTCTGAATTACCTAACAATCCATTACTTGGTAAACAAGAAAATATTATATATGCGTCTGCCATACTACATGATATGTGCGATAAGAAATATGTGGATGAAGAAACCGGATTAGATGAAATTAAATCGTTCTTAAAAAATTACCTTTCCATGAAAGATATTGGCACATGTAACAATATCATAAAAAATATGTCTTATTCTACGGTCAAATTAAATGGATTTCCCTCAATGGATGAATATCAACATGCGTATCATATTGTTCGAGAAGCAGACCTGTTAGCCGCATACGACTTTGATAGATGTATGATTTATGGAATGATGAAAAAAAATACAAATCTAGACGACTCCTTTCATGACGCGACCGAGTTATTTAATAATCGGGTATTCAAACATATGGAAGACGGATTATTAACTACCGAATATTCACGACAACAACACCTTATTCTTTCAAATATAGCCCGATTACGTATTGATTCATGGAAGGATATACTAAATAAGTAAACATATCATATTCTATGTAAACCATTATGATATGTATATCATTATCGTAATGGTTCCTTAATTCTTTTTATTTCTTTTTGTTTTTGTTCGTTTTGTCTTGTTATGTTTTGTCTTCTTTCGTTTTGTCTTGTTGTGATTTGTCTTCTTTCGTTTTGTCTTCTTTCGTTTTGTCTTGCTGTGTTTTGTCTTACTTTGGTTTTTCCTTTTTCGTTTTGTCTGTTTACCACCGAAACCTTCGACAAGATTTGGTTGAACTAGTGGCACATAATGGGAAGAGAGTCTTGGTCTTTTCAAACTAGGACCATTATCATCCTCAATCACATTAACTTCTATTTTATTCGAATCATTACTCGCGGGTTCATTATAACCATCATCCTCAATCACATTAACATCCATTTTATTCGAACCATCATCCTCAATCACATTAACTTCTATTTTATTCGAATCATTACTCGCGGGTTCATTATAACCATCATCCTCAATCACATTAACATCCATTTTATTCGAACCATCATCCTCAATCACATTAGGCCGTTTCTTGTTTACTACCGGTACCGATAACAACATGTATCCTAATTCTTTTTCTATATCAATATCTAAATCAACCGCCGTTTCATATGATGCAGAAATATTATACAATAGATTAAAATCTATTGACCCCATTTCTTTTTTAGATAAATCATCTTCCGTCGGATTTATGATAGTTAGTAGATAGTTTAATTTGTCATAATAAGTTGATCCACCTAACTTTGTATTATAAGATAACAACTCATCAATGTCGTCCTTTAACATTTGGATAATTTCAGTTTCATTAGTAGGTATACTTACGCCACCTTCGAATAGGGGAACGATTGGTGATTGTAAAATCTCTGTAATAGAACCTAAATTCTTATCCATAATTATTTTTTGTCGTTGGAAATCTTTGAATTGAAACAATAAATGGGTTGAAGCAAGTTTATGTTTGTGTAGATCTTTTAACTTACTTACGATATCAGTGGTAATTATATAAAATGAAGATATATCTAATGGAGCGATTGGCTCGGAAATATCAGTTATTCCGCTAAATATCTCTGATACATTGATTAATACATAGTTTATAAATAATAGAACACCGCCACTTGGTATCCCATTAATAAAGTCTACATAGTCATTGTGTGATTGCAATCTTTCTTTATAATCTTGTAAATATGCTTTTTGTTGTTCTAGAGTGTATTCTTCGAAACCAACTTTTTTACCTAACTCTGATTGGATAATCTCTATTTTTTGGTATGTTAAAAAAATATGTACTATTGCGTTATATAAAAGTATAACAGTCATTCCATGTATATTTGTAAGAGGTGTACTATCAAAATGTGTAATATTTCTACTTGTACTTGTACTTGTGGGTACTGCGTTTTTTATACCCGTCATAAATGAATCTAATATACCAATAATTTTGTTTGAATCAACGATAGGAAGAGGCCCTTTTTTAAACGTATCATATTCTGTCTTATTCTCGATTTTTTCTTTTTCCTCTTTTTCTTCTCTCTCCACTTTTTCTTTTTCCTCTTTTTCTTTTTTTTCGGTTGCTAGTCTTTCTCGTTTAGTTATTTCATCGGGAGTGAGTAGTGTCTGATCCTGCGGTTTTATATATACAGTTAATTTACGACTACCTGGTTCTCTACCGTATTTGGTCGGACACATAATATTTGTAGATTTTGTATAAATACCGTAATCTTTTAAAAATGTATCTCCGGTAACCATCCATGGTTGTCTATTAGGTTTTGCTGGATCTACTTTTGAAAGTAATATGGAATCATATAAGTACATCTGGTCGCCTATAGTTTTGAACGCAATAATTATAGTAGTCATTTGTTCTGATGTTAATTCTGCCGTATTATTAAAATCGTGTTTAAAAGCAGGCAGTAACATTTCTTTATAAAAATCGGTAAATTTTCCAGAATTTCTTACATTTTGAGCTTCTTTTTTTGTAAGACTATATCCAAGTTTCTGTTTAGACTTATTTTTCATCCGGGCTACCATAGTAGTTATATCATGTAATAACGCAGAGATTTTTTTATGTTGAATTTCATTTTTTATAAAATATACTGCGGTTTCAATATTTGGGGCTGGATGCGCACCAGTACTCGTTTTATTAAAATTCACCCGATGAAACTTATCGTCACTTAAGATGACATCACTCTTTTTGTGAAACGCATAATACCAGAGTTCCTCGTCTTTTTCTCTTTTTTGTATTGTTATATATGCAGGCATATTATCAATCATACAATACAACAGAGTGAGTTGTACGCGATGTGTTGTTAGTATATCAGATTGTTCGGATGAAGGATCAAGTATTTCTGAAAAAAATGAGTAATCATACACCTCATCAGTAGGCATGGTAGGCTTGAATATTTCTTGAAATGTTGTAGTGGGAATATTAGCAGAATCTTTCGAATAAGTATCTGTATCATCGTTTATTCCCAAAAAATCTTTTATAACAGACGCCTTATTGAAAAAGTCAGTTTTATTTCCTATAATATCCAGTAATAAATCACCTTCTGGGTATTCTTCTAATATAGATTTACTAGGTAAATCAGTTAGATGATATGTTCCTAATAATTTTGGTAAGGTATACGTAAATGTAGTATTCGTACCTGTCGTATCAGGATACGTAATTACAGTAGTACCCGCTGAATCTTGTAACCAAATTTCTTCATGGTCTAATATTTCATGCAATGTATTCCGTGATGCGGTTGTTTTAGTAGAAGCGTATCTTTCGTTGTTTATATCTTTTGTAAAATCATCTCCTTTACCAATTGTACCAATTCCGTATTGTCCTCTAAGAAGTGTATTCAGTGGTTTTTTTAAATATGATTCAAAATCATGTAATGCGTCGACCCAACGATATACTCCTATAGGGTCGGCTGGGTCGCCGGTAACATGATTTGCTTTAATAGTTATTTTATTATCGGGAGAAGTTGACAATGTCATAGACCCACTATGTTCTTTATCATAAGCAGTGTCTGTCATTATTATAATATATTACTATATATTTTATCATTCATTAAATTGATTTAAATATTGACCTACATATTACAATGAAACAATGACAACATTCCAAGTGAAAATAAATGATCGAAATTATACAAACTGGAGTTTTTATGATTTAACAAATAATATAATTATAGAAACAAATAATAAGATTAATCCATTAATAAATAAATTGTTCGATGGAGATACCATCGAGATAGTTGATGATCGTATCACCAAAAAATCAGGACTTGACAATAAAGTCCAATTAGAAGGTGTGTTAATACTGGAAGGAAATAAGACGTTTGGAAGAACCCCTAACAAGAAGCGTTTATATTATCGGTGTATTCCAAACAATAAAAAATATCCCGTGTTTTTAGTTCCGTATGATGTCAAAGTGGGGTTTTCAAAACGTCCACTAAATAAATATGTATTGTTTAATTATTCCAATTGGACTAGCAAACATCCAATCGGTGAATTGACCGAAACTATTGGCGATGTAAATAATTTGGAAGCGTTTTATGAATATCAACTACATTGCCGAAAACTACATACCTCAATTAAGAAATTAACTAATCATACTAATTTATCTATTAATAAGAACACCAATGACGACTTTATTCAGCAAATAATTGCCAATACTAATTACCAGATTCAAGACCGAACCGATGAATTCGTATTTTCAATTGATCCCAATGGTAGCAAAGATTTTGATGATGCGTTTAGTATTGAAAAACAAGAAGATATATATAAAGTGTCGGTTTACATTGCGAATGTGTACGTATGGATGGAAGCATTGGATTTATGGGAGCACCTAACTGATCGTGTATCAACTATATATTTACCCGATAAGAAACGCACCATGTTACCCACTATTTTATCAGACTCATTATGTAGCCTTCAAGAAAATGAACTTCGAATCGCTTTATCTATGGATATTTATTTCGATAAAGACGGTAATCAACTAAAAACTCGAGAAATAGAATATAAGAATGTTGTTATAAAAACACGCAAAAATTTTGTATATGAGGAGAAAAAACTATTGAAAAACAGTAATTATAAGGAAATGATGAATCTAACGAAATTACTGAAACCCGATATTTTAGATAGTCACGAACTGGTTGAATATTGGATGATTCGTATGAATACAGAGACTGGAAATCACCTGGCACAGAATAATTCAGGTATTTTCAGAAAGGCTACTTATAAAAATGACACAACACTGGATCTAGATAAAGTATTTGACAAAAATACGAGTAATTTCATTAAATCGTGGAACAATACTGACTGTAAATATGTGCGATATGAAGAAGATGTCGTAATTCGACATGATATGATGAGCGTTTCCAGTTACGTCCACATCACGAGTCCTATACGACGTATTGTTGATTTACTTAATCAAATTATACTTACGCAAACAAAATTATTAGTTAAAACAATTAGTTCGAATGCTAAAACATTCTTAATGAAATGGTTAGACCAAATAGATGCATTAAATGAAAATATGAAATCTATACGAAAAGTACAAACAGATTGCCAATTACTATTCCAATGCAATAATAATAAGGATTGGTTTGATAAGACACATAGTTCGATTCTGTTCGGTAAAACTGAACGTAATGATGGATATTATTCTTATACCGTATATATATCCGAATTGAACGTAGTTACTAGAATAAAAACCGAACAGAATATTGACGATTTTACAGTTCACAAGTGTCAATTATTTACATTTAATGACGAGGAACATATTACAAATAAAATAAAATGTCAATTAACAGCATAATACAGTATATATTGTAAACGAATATTCAAATGGAACATTTTCTATTAAGTATATTAGAAAGGAATATAAATATAGCACTATATATATAAATAAGATGTTTCTTTCGAACGTATCGATGTTTATGATGATGGCAGGGGTAGTTGCGGTAAACGCCACCCCTTTAGAGCGATTCGAACACTGGGTTCGTAATTTTAGAATGGAGTTTCGTGATAATACTCATCACGATCATGTTCTATCCAAGTGGATTGAGAATGACAAATATATTGATGAAATGAACGCAAAGAATTTGACATTTACCTTGGGACATAACCAATTTTCAGGTATGGATTCCGAAGATTTTAGCCAGCATTTGGGTTACTCAAATGATGAGGGATTTTTGGGTCGTAAATTCAACCCCGATGCTATTAAACACAAGTTCGACGAGACAAAGTGTCTTTATGATTGTGTTAAGCACCATAAGGAGATGTCCACCTTGAAAACCGTTGAATGTGTAACTAGTTGTTTGGATACAGACACATTGAGTACTACTTCACTTCCCGACAGCATTGATTGGGTCAAGTCGGGTGCTGTAACCCCTGTCAAAAATCAAGGGCAATGTGGGTCGTGTTGGAGTTTCTCTACTACCGGAGCACTCGAAGGCGCCTTTTATATTAAGACTGGTACTCTCGATTCTTTTTCAGAGCAACAACTCGTTGATTGTGATACTAGAAAGAACGGCGGTAAAGATATGGGTTGTAATGGTGGTCTTATGGATAACGCATTCTCTTGGATTGAGAAGAATGGAGGTCTATGTTTAGAAGCCGACTATTCTTATGTTTCAGGTACAACAAAGGTCGGTGGAACTTGCCAAACTACTTGTCAACCCGTTTCCGGAAGTGAAATTAAGGATTTCGTCGATGTTACACCTAACTCCGACGACGCAATGATGACTGCATTGTCTAATCAACCTGTCTCAATTGCGATCCAAGCAGATCAGAAGAGTTTTCAGTTGTATAAGACTGGTGTATTTTCAGACGCTTGCGGAACTGGACTAGACCATGGTGTCCTAGTTGTTGGATACGGTTCAATGTCAGGTTCTGATTTCTACAAGGTCAAGAATTCTTGGGGAGAGACATGGGGTGATGGTGGATACATCTACCTTGGTCGTGGAAAAGAATTCAACAATGGTAAGGGACAGTGTGGTATGCTTATGCAAGCAAGTTACCCCGAACTATAAATAATGTTATAGAATATTATAACACACAAACAATACAAAAATAACCTCAAAAACACAAACAATACAAAAATAACCTCAAAAACACAAACAGTACAAAAATAACCTCAAAAACACAAACAGTACAAAAATAACCTCAAAAACACAAACAGTACAAAAATAACCTCAAAAACACAAACAGTACAAAATAATTGAATAACCCCGATATTATATCATATTGTATGATATAATACTACCTCCTATTTACGGAGACACTGATAATTACTATGTAAAAAAATACAATACTTATATAATTTTATTTTTTGGTTGGTATAATATTTTAGATGTCGTCAATGTCAATATTTGCGCTTTTTTCTACTGTAAATGTTTCGGATTTTTTATTAATGTTTGTTGTTTCTTCTTCGTCGCTTTCCGTATCGAATTTGGATGTAAATTCTACATCATTAACCGTGTCTGTTTTTATATATGAATGATTATCTTGTAACTTTATAATATTCTCCATTGCGATTGATGGATTTGTTTGAAGTTGTTTGACTTGACCGCTATCATACAATGTCAATATATCGCAATTTTTAACAGGATTTTCCCACCCACGTAGTCCAATTAGCACAACTGCCGACACTGTAATTAAATTATGACGCTTTTGTCTCCCTCGAAATTTATTACGTATATGACCTATCAATCGAATGTTGTCATTTGTGTGTATTTCACACATTCCATTTCCTAACATTTTGGTTACACACGCAACCTGTTCGAGTTCATCATCTGGTAGTCTTAACCGAGTGTCCCCCTTTCCTTGGTGCTTACGCGCAATACCCTTTGTTTTGGTTCCACCAGATAGATTCTTTACCATCCTGATTAGTTATTATAATGATATATATTCATCTATCGTTCAGTTTTCAATTTTATGTGTGTATATCGTAAAAATAATGTGTTATTCTATATATATAATGAGTGGTAATTCTAAACTAGACGAAATACAATTTTATTTAAATATATTGGAATCATCGGGTAAGAACATTGTAAATAGATATGTTGAAAATACACGAACTAGACTGAATAAAAATAATCTATCCGGAAAATTTGAAATAATAACTAATGAAGAATTTTATAACTCTATTGGTGGTGGTAAATCCGACGATGTAACCTTTCCATACGCATATTTTAAACGTGCTTTTGATATGACTATCCCGAATACCAAAAATGATATCAATACGGATAAATCGAATTTAGAACATGATATAAATACTGTTAATCATGAATTAGATGATGAAGATATCAACGAATCTGAAGATGTTGATGATACCGATGGTTCTGAAGACGACTATGAAGATACAGACGAATCAGAAGATCATGACGAAGGTAGTGATGAATCGGATGATGATGACGAAGATAGTGATACTAGTTCAGACGAAGACGAGGAATTCGAAAATATCGGAGAAAGTAAAAAATCAACGCTTGTCGATAGCATATTGAAATATGAACCATTAATTATCGATAATGTAAACAATACATCCACGTCCATGGATAATGATGTTCGGGTTGATTTAACAACCATTAGCGATACTGTTAATGGTAATGTTAAACATACGTTAGATATACCAACTAATTATACTGGTGTTATTTCTATTTTAGTTACTATTCCCTACCCCAAAGAGGATAAACAATATGTAATTGAAGGTGGGATTACACAGTTGAATCAGTTTATTAACAAATACGAAAAAGGTCAATAAAAAAGGGATTTATTTATTAGATTACATATTAAGGGTTATTAATTAATTTACTACTTGTGATTCTGTTTCTGTGTTTACTGGTTCTGTGTTTACTGGTTCTGTCTTCTTTGTTGCCTTCTTTACTCTAGGCTTCTTATCAGAATCGGCCTTCTTTGCTCTAGGCTTCTTCGCAGTTAATTCCTTTGCTACTTCAACTGCCGCATTAATTTGTTCGCGGATTTCTACTGGTGCGACAGTGTCGGTTGATTGTTCGACCATAGGTTCTTCACATAACTCGGTTGATAGGTTACGAACCACTGTGTCTGACTCTTCGGTAGTCGTAGTACCACTTGAAACTACTTGTGCTGATTCGGTATTAGTTTCTGTGGCCTTTGCCTTTCTTGGTGCGCGAGGGGTACGTTGCTTCTTGGGCTTGTTTTCGGCCTTCTTATCGCGTAACATTTTATTCATGTTTTTCTTAATGTCCTTCTTTCCATCCAAGAAACCTTGAACGAAACTGTCTTGGTCTTCGACCGTAGCAAACATTCGCAGACTTTCCATATATTCATCCTTTGTAAAAGATTCAGACTCCGGCATTTGAGACATTACGAAGTATCCAAACTGAATAAACTTTGACAACTTTTCAGAAAGAACTGGAGTTCTTGTCTTCTTTGCGACGGGAGATTGGGTTTGTGTGTTGACGGCTGACATTGTTGATATAGTATATATTATACGTATAGGGGTTGCTTATATAATGGAAATGTTTTGTTATTCAATTTTATGTGCATATCATCTACATTTTATGTCGAAACGCAATATTGAGAACGGGAATATGCGCATGCGAGAGACAAATAATATAATAAAAGTCAATAAGGTTGTTAGATGTGGGTTGTGTGTGTCGTTATAGTAAAGTGTTGAATGTATGTGTTTCAAGTTATGTGTTAGGATTGAATTGGGTGTTGCGTTATTATACGTTAGGATTGTGTGGTG
>Ga0209264_1000570_pt1 | contig 27071 bp, 26 predicted proteins | sample SaaInlV_DNA_150m_FD_184687 | JGI IMG/M metagenome (GOLD analysis project Ga0209264, IMG submission 184687) | Marine microbial communities from expanding oxygen minimum zones in the Saanich Inlet - SI075_LV_DNA_150m (SPAdes) (version 2) | ecosystem: Environmental > Aquatic > Marine > Unclassified... | reverse complement strand
GTTTGATAATATCCAATCGAACGGATAACTACACACTATTTTGTTCATAGTTTTTAATATTTGTGCGTTTGTACATTGAAACCCAATTGGAATATAATGTGACTGAACTAATTTATTATAACATTTACACCACCAATCATATTTACCGGGTTGTTCTTTTTTTCCCATTTGTTCCAAGTGAATTAAACAATTATCGTAAACAAGCACCCGATAATTTGACTGATATCCTTCTTGAAATATAGTAGGCAAATGTTCGATATCGGTTGTGATATTATGTGGGGTACACGTGGCTGAATTAAACCCGTCATATGTCTCATTGCCATTGGTTACCATTTGTCTTATTCTACGTTGTCCGGATTGTATCCAATAATAGCTAGTGCCACCGCAATCGGTCCAATATGCATATTTCGAATCATTATGTTGGACATGGGTACATAATCCAGAAAATTGGGTTCTATCTTGCATTTGTCGGTTATTAAAAATTATGAAACCTAACCAGAAATGAGTAATCCGCACTGGTAAGTTTGTGGCATTAAACCGAATATCACCACATATCTCATGATCTGCTACATAATCTTCTATATTCATATATTTAAAAGGAAATACATCATTTTCTATAAAAACGCTAATATAATCATCCTTTAATATGTAATTTTCATATACATATTGAAATGCTAGTCCAAAAGATTCACTCGCACTTATTGTGCAACGGTTTTGATTATTAATTACTTGTGGAATATTGATGGGTAATACATCTAATTCTTCCCATTTTTTTTTCATAATTTCAGAGTTATTTTGACTATCAACAAAACCACATATCTGGATTGTACTATTATCATTACATTGGAAATATTTTCTTATTAATGTAACTTGTTGTTCAAAAAATTGGATATTATCACGATGTGCAAGGTATATTTTAACTATATTTTGTACCATTACTATTCACATAATAAACCGTTTATATTAGTTATCTAACATGTCTTTACAATCTTGTTGATTTATTTTTTTGCCGTCAAAACGGCGTTTTAAATTACCAAGGGTGTAAGAGAAGCCAAAAATAATTGTTGAAAGGGAAATATTAACTGATAATGGAATAATTCTAATTGATGATGTTAGAAATTATACTCCAAAACTTAATGGGGAGATAAGTTATTCCGGAAAAGCAAAATATTCGATTCCATATTTTATTGAAAATGGCTATGAAATAGTAATGGATGGATATCAAGTAATATTACAGAAGAAACAACATAAAAATACATAAATAAAATATAGTATAATGGATAAAGTTAGCGTTATAGTACCAACCTATAATAGATTTCATTATTTATTGAATACAATAAAATCTATTAAAGAACAAACCTATAAAAACATAGAAATTATTATTGTAAATGATTGTTCTACTCAAAAAGAGTATTATGAATATGATTGGAAAGATGTAAAAATTATACATCTTGATATAAATAGTAAACAATTACTTGGATATAATTCACCTGGATATGTAAGAAATAGAGGTTGTCAAGACGCAAACTCTAAGTATGTTGCTTTTTGTGATGATGATGATATATGGTTTCCAACCAAAATAGAAAAACAATTAATAGAAATGAAAAACACGAATTGTAAACTATCTTGTACGGAAGCACTTATTGGGAATGGCATATATAATTCAACAACTAATTATTCACACTATTTGTCACAATATAGTAAAAATTGGATTTGTCATTTATATAATAAAATAGGGATCGACCTTCAATCTGGATTACCAAATATATGGGATTTAAAATTTATGCAAACTAATAATTGCGTAATATGCAGTAGTGTTGTTATAGAAAAAGACACATTAACCAAAATAAATTGCTTTCAAGATACAAAACCGCCAGGTGAAGATTATGCATGTTGGTTACGAGCGTTACATCATACAAATTGTGTTTATCTGAATGAACCATTAGTATATTATGACGCCGGGCATGGAGACGGGCAAAATTATAGCAAATAAAAACTAAAATAAAACCATTTACTATCCATATTACCATCTGGTTTATGAATAATATTAAACCTGTCTATATTGTGGAAAATGCTATCTATTACAATTATTTGGTCGTCTTTTACCAAATAATCGTGTTTAAAATATAATTCTAATCGTTCATAATATATTTTCCACCACCAACTAATGTTCGCCTTTGATATTAAAAAAAAACCACCAGATATACTAATTTGTTCCGGTGGTATTGGTACAACCGGAAGATTATACTCGTTTAAATTTGTTATATATCCACTTACTTTGTTTATCATATCAGCATTTCCTATCATATTATAATATATTTTATTCTTATCAAGACTGGCTATTTTATCTTCATTCGGCCAACATGGTATTAAACCTGGATTTAAATCTATATCTTTTCTACCACGAAAATAACCTATATCACACCATCCATACCATTCAGCATTGAAATAATTATCTTCAGTTGCCATTTTTACGAAATTTATTTTTTCAGACCAAAGCATATTTAATTCCCAATCTATTTTCCATCCTTGATTACCATTCAATGAATTATTATTATCGTGATTCTTTATCCAATTGTCTTTATATTTATAACAGTAGAAATCTTCCAACTTTACAATCTTTAAACATATACGATCTTCATTTATAATATATGGTTCTATATCCTTTTTACTTTTTTCATCTGTGTAAATTACCAAATTAAATTTATTTACATTCGTTATAAAATTACTTATCCAAGTTTGATACGTTTCACTTGGAAATTTGGCTTTTACATTATACCAACATGTAACTAATGTCAACATAATAATACATATGTATGTCAATATCTCTATATATCATTTGCAACCAATATAAAAACAAACATATATATATATTGTATAAACCCATGGTAAAAATTTGTAATGAACCCTATCCATCCAATTCAAAGTATGATTCGCATTTTGAATTGTATCCGTATCCGCTCAGTGACTTTCAAAAGTACGCAATTGAAGCCATTGTCGAAAAACAACACGTATTAGTCACCGCACATACCGGTAGTGGCAAGACACTACCTGCCGAGTTTGCAATTCAACATTTCGCAAAACTAGGAAAAAAAATTGTTTATACAAGTCCTATCAAAGCTCTTTCTAACCAAAAATATTATGAATTTACTAAAAAATTTCCCGAAATATCATTCGGTCTATTTACCGGAGATATTAAAACGAATCCGGACGCAGACGTTCTTATAATGACAACTGAAATCCTAATGAATTATCTATTTACATCAACTACGAATACCGCAGATTCTGAACCTCAATCTACTCTCCAATTTCAAATGGATATTCAAAATGACCTTGCGTGTGTCGTATTTGACGAAGTCCATTACATCAATGATGCCGACCGCGGACAAACATGGGAGAAAACCATTCTCATGCTTCCACGACATATTCAAATGGTGATGCTTTCGGCTACGATTGACAATCCTCAAGGATTTGCTAGATGGTGTGAAAAAGGAGACATTGAACCCGATGCGAAATGTGTTTACTTGGCATCAACGAATCATCGGGTAGTTCCATTATCACATTATGGATTTTTAACTACTACAGAAGCCGTATATAAAACAATTAGAGACAAGGTGACTCAAAAAGAAATTCGCGATAATACAAATCAACTTATCCCATTACAGGATGCAAACGGAGTATTTAATGAAATCAATTCAAAAAAAATGACAAAAATTACCAATCTGTTTGAAACAAATCGAATCCGAATTAATCGTAAACATGCAATCAATCAACTCGCATCTTTCTTAAAAGAAAGGGAAATGTTACCAGCGATAGCCTTCGTGTTTTCCAGAAAAAATGTAGAATCATGCGCCCATGATATTACCGTTCCATTGAATGAATTTGATAGCAAGGTGGGATACACCGTTCGAAATGAATGCGAACAAATTATTCGCAAATTACCCAACTACAAGGAATATTTGGAACTACCTGAATATAATAAATTAGTTTCTCTATTAGAAAAGGGTATCGGTATCCATCATTCCGGTATGATTCCTATTCTACGTGAAATTGTGGAATTGATGATTTCCAAAAAATATATTAAATTGTTATTCGCAACAGAATCGTTTGCGATTGGACTAGATTGCCCGATTAAGACCGCGATTTTTACGAGTTTAACCAAATTTGACGGACATACCCAGCGCAATTTATTAGCGCATGAATATACGCAAATGGCCGGTCGTGCCGGACGTCGCGGTATTGATGTAGTGGGACATGTAGTACATTGTAATAACCTATTTAATATGCCGATGTTGTCCGATTATAAACTTATTCTAGGAGGGAAACCACAGCAACTTGTATCTAAATTTCATATATCATATTCACTTATTTTGAATCTTTTGAAAAACGGGCAAACCAAAGATTTCCATCTATTCTCCCAAAAAAGTATGGTTCAAAATGAGATTATAACTTCATCCATGTCAACACACCGTGAAATTCAGGATATAGAAAAACAGATTTCCGAAAAGGAAAAATTCATTGATCTTGGTAGAACTCCACGAACAGTATGTGAATTATATGTTAAAACCAAAAATGAACTACAAAATGCTACAAATAAAAAGCGCAAGACATGTGAAAAAGAAATACGTAGATTAGAAGACGAATACAAACATGTTAAAGATGATGCGGTCAAATTAAATAATTTGTTGACAATGAAAGATACAGTAAACGATCTACGACATGACATGCAATATACTGAAACATACATCAAACAACAAACTGAAAGTGTATGTGATATTATGTATGAAAATGGATTTATTATACGTAATCCTGATGACACATTTACACTTACAATGCGGGGTAAGGTTGCTTCAAATATTGCTGAAATCCACCCCTTGATTTTATCTGATTTAATGATAAAATGGCAGTATTTCGAAGATTTCGATACAATACAACTTATTGGCTTATTTTCTTGTTTCACTGATATAAAGGTACACGATGATATGAAAATTCATTCACTTACTATGGAAGACACGTATTTAGAAGGTAAGATCAAGTCTATGCAGAACCACTACGATAGATATTCCGATATCGAGGATGATTATAAAATAACAACCGGTATCAAATATACCGATGCGGTTATATATGACATGGTCGAATTTTCAATGCAATGGTGCGAATGTAACGATGAAACCCAATGTAAATCATTCATCCAAAATAATGTATATAATAAATCTATTTCGGTAGGGGATTTTACAAAAGCGATGTTGAAGATTGTTACCATCAGTAAAGAGTTTATCAATGTATGCGAACAACTAAATTTAATTGAGTTACAACATAAATTGTCAAAGATTGAAGATATGGTATTAAAATATATCACGACATCACAAAGTCTATATGTATAAAATTGAAATATAATATTCCAATGAATATATTAGAAACTACCTGTCTTATGGACTCATATAATACAAGAACTTACATACAATGCAATCTCTAGATCCTTTTCCCGAACACTCTGAAAATGTACCTAATTCAGATGATAATGTAACATTATCTACATCATCATCATCTTCATCAGATATCACACTAGACTCTATATGTGAAGAAATGGTCGAATCCATATTCTGCGAAGAAGAAGAATTTTTAGATTCTGAAAAACATAATGAAAAGTGTTATATTGGGATTGCGAGTACGTTCAATGATACCGGACATATTCTATATGCAAATTCTATACAATGTTCGACTTTCTTTCAATATGATATATTTTATCTATATTCTTATTTACATGAGTATTCAATATTTGATATTCATTCTATGCGAGGTGGTAATATAGATATTATGAAACTATTTATATTAGATGATTTCTACACCGTTATCATAAAAACACATTGGTTGCGGTTAATCCAGCGTCATTGGAAAAGGAAATATCTAATTAGAAAGAATATTATTAAAATACGCGCATCTCCATTAACAATCAGTTTCTTTGAAAAGAATGGAAAATACCCTGAAACGTGTAGAGATATGCCATCCATTCGCGGAATGTTATCATGTTACAAGTAATATTACTTATCAAATGTCATTAAATATAGAAAGTGATTTATATCACCTAAAATCTCATCGCGTATATTCAATAAATCAGTATCCTTCTTAGTATTAAAATAAATATCTATATCAACTAAAAATTCACGATATTCATAAATTCTTTCTTTAAAATCGCGGACATTAGATGGATCTAATAGATCTATTCTTTTTTCTAATAGTTTAATACGACTTTCGCTTTTTCCAAGTAGAACTTCAACAAACATATCTATGTGTTTATTCAACTTAGCATATAACTCGTCAGTTGCGTTATGTTGAGCGTATGAACGCGTTTTCCAATGATATAATTTTACCATATTTAATATCTCTAAAAATACCTTTACGATATGAGAACGATTTTTATTTGGTGGTTTGTTTCTATTTTTACGTGTACCACCTCTCTGAAGTTTTTTCTTATCTTTCTTCACCCTTTGTTTTTTTGTGTTGTTAGTCGTCATTATACAGTATATTCACATATTTTTTGCTTACAAAATTGAAATCATATAAATAGTGTCGTCAATTCGCATAATTGAAATCCAATATGGACGACCCTATTTATAGAAATGAACTCCTAACAACTCTTACTCGTTATTTGTATTCTCGAATTGAAGCAAAACAGTCATTGTTTGTTTCGCTTCTAATGCGAGATACAAAACAATCCCTATTTTGGGGTTATGAACTATTTTATTCGGGTTTCAGAGAAGAAACTTATGACTTCGTAAAAGATATTTATAACGAAATATACGCGGATGATAATCCTGACATGAAACCATTTATTGATAATTTGATCGATGAATGGTATAAAACTTCCGATGATAGTGCTGACTGTAATTTAGGTTCCATCATATATACATTATCACTACGAAACTATAATTTAGTTAATTTTATAAAAGATAAACTACAATATACAGTAACTAAAGACGTGGTAGATGACAATACCGCAATCCCTTTGTGTTTTATTTCTATGACACCCGAACATATTCAACCATATGCTACAAAAACTGTATCGACAGAAAAAGCATCTCACCTTTTTAGTAGATTACATTTATACCCAGCAATTAAGATTTATAACAATTTATTTGATACTAAAATGCCGGATGAATTCTCTACTATTTACCATTATCCTCTCGAAAAATGGTTATATTCAGCGTCCACGAGTCCATGTTGGCTTGAACGAATAGAGCAACATAATGGGATTATAAATAACGAATCTAAACTTGTTGAATTTCCCGATACCAATGATGAAATCGAATTTTGTAAAAAATGGGATTACGAACAAGACGAGCAATTATTACATATTCGCCAAATGTCATTAGGGAATGCAACCGACAAACAACAAACTATAAAACAATTCTGTAAGAAATTCAAACATTCCATTGTATGTAAACCTACTAAACGCAAAATCGTAAAAAAATAACATTACATTATGTTGTAAACTATTTTTTAGGAGAAATGAATTCTTGTAAACGTTCATAATTTTCAATCATCATTTTGTAATATTTTGAGGGGGTAGGTGTTAAAACGCCTACATCATGCGCCGAAGACCCGTCATAATTTATTTCACGTTTTCTATGTTTCGATTTATTATTTGGGACAGGTATAAAACCGGTTCGGCGATATTGTGATGTTATTTGTGAATCATTTTCAGATATACTATTGCTCCTACTATCCGGTCCCGAACTAATATAACCTTCGTCAATGCTATTACTTCGGTTACTAGTTATACTTTCGCAAAAATCAAAACTCTCGCATCTATCTTTCATTCCGTATTCTATGTCGCTCATTACTATACATAGAATATAGTTTTTATTTCGTTATATTTCATTGTTTACAATGTTACGAAAACTACATAATAACATCTTTATTCTTTTCATAATATTCTTTCTTATATGAAGGTGCTGTATATTTTTTGAGATGCTCTTTGGTTGTTTCCAGTTCCTCTTTTAGTTTAGCATTCTCTTCCAATATTTCTTTTATTTTTTCTTCGTTCATTATGATATTGTATATAATAAAAAAATATTTATATCTGTTTATTATATTTTGTGCGAACTTAAATATTCAAAGGTGTAAATCAAAAAAACAATAATTCAATAAAAAATCGATAAAATAAATGGCTTAACTAACTAGAATTGGACATAAATAAATGTCCGTTTTTCATTTGGGAAAAATAGTTTTGTAATTTGATATATGTAAAATTGAGGTTAAATGCATAATGCTTTAAATGTAAAAATATATAGAAAAATCTCACTGCATATTTTTTTAAGTATTTAACCGTTTAAATGATTTAGGGGATAAATCATGTTCAATGTATATAGACTATTTAGAATGAATAAACCCTTGAAAAATCCCCATAAATATATTTGTTTAGATTGTGACTATAATACCAGCAATAAAAAAGACTATAATAAACATATTACTACTGCAAAACATACAAATAGAACAAATAGAACGCAAAAATCCCCAAAAATCCCCACTGCGTTTGTATGTGAATGTGGAAAGAAATATACTGTTCGAAATAGTTTATGGTATCATAAGCAAAAATGTCAACATATACCGTCGATTGACAATATAGAAGAAGAATGTACTGATATGGATCTAGACATTGACCTTAAATCTACACATCAGCAAGTTGACTCGAGTGTAGTATTGGAATTATTAAAGCAAAATCAAGAGTTCAAGGAGTTAATGATAGACCAACATCGGAAAATGTCGGCCCAACAAGATACCATAATCGAGTTGTCAAAAAACCAAACAGTTTATAATATGACAAATAATACTACAAATAATAAATTTAACCTGAATGTATATTTGAATGAGACGTGCAAAGATGCTATTAATTTAAACGATTTCATACAGTCTATACAACTGAATCCGGGTGATTTCGAAACAACTGGTGAATTAGGATATGTCGGAGGCATTTCGCGCATTATGCTTGAACGAATACGTGTTATGGAACCACATACAAGACCACTTCACTGTACTGATTTAAAACGCGAGACAGTATATGTAAAAGATTCAAATAGATGGCAGAAAGAAGATGACAATAAGACGCATCTTCGCAAAGCCGTTCGCATTGTGGCTGATAAGAATAAACAACAACTATATCCATGGCAGGACGAAAATCCCGATTATGAAATATTGGATACACCTGAATGTGAGAAATTTTTTGAATATGCGAAAGTTTCATTAGGTGGATATGGTAAAGATGAGGGTACTAAATTTGAAAACAAAATTATACACAATGTGTTAAAAGAAGTTGTCGTTGACAAACATGTTTCAAATTCAGTTGTTGGATAATAATCTAATCTATATCAAATATGATATTCTTTCATATTTGATACTTACTCCTCATATGACATACCTCTACACATTGACTGCCTACCATTCAATATGCGGTGTATATCGTGAAGTGACTTTCGCAATTCTTCAATTTCGTGTTCATGTTTACGAATAGTTATTTGTTGTTGAGTTATGATAACTTGGTGTTTATTAGCAATACTTTTCAGATGAGGTATTACAACATCAACTTGTTCGTTTTCTACATTTGTAATAATAGACGTTTCGAAAAACCGCGGTAAATCTGACATATAGATATGTATTCAATAACATATTTATATTTGTTTTGAGAATTACTATATGGTAATATTTTGGCAAGTTGTATCTTGTTATTCGTTTTACTAGTGTATCCAACGACCACATTATTAATGTCTATGCATCTTTATCGACTTGGTATCCATATCTAAAATATAAAAAACTGACAGTTTACACAATACTATCATCCTCGTCCCAATTGTCTAATTCTTCATGTTGTAGTAGAATCGTTGGGCGTTTTTTCGAAGGAAACTTCTTTGATGACTCTACAATTCTTTGTTCCAATGCGCTTTCTTTTTGACGGAGGAAGAATAATTGTTCTCTATCTGCATAATTTAATCTTGAATTCATATTGTTATACTTGTTTCTAGATATTGTATCCATAATAACTTCGAAGTCAGTAGTTAATGTCTGTTTAGTTTTAATAATTTCATTATAGTCTACCTTCATGGTTTGCATCACTTCTCTCCATTCTTCTAATTTATTTTTTGGATTTTGATGAACCCATAAATATTTGTTGTTCCAAGGACCAAGTACATCCATTCTATATTCAATCCGGTTGTGTAATAACGAGTATTTTTCACGAAGACTCTGAATACGGTCTTTGAGTTCGTCGAGTTTATAGAATTTAGAGATAGATATTATCAATGAAATATAAGTGGATATGGTAATCGAACAAATCGCAATAATATCAAGATCAATCGACGTCTGTGTTTTGGTTGCTTGGAGAAATCCGGATATAGTAGACATGAAGATAACAGATGTTTGAATATTATTTACAATTGAATTTATATCTTCATATTTTAAATCGAGAAGTCGTTTACATTCTTTGCATTCTTTCAGTATAAATGTATTATTTTTACGTGCGGAACGCAATTGATTTTTGAATATAACATATTCTTTTGATAAAAACCAGTTATTATTCTGATTTTGGTCGATTCTACTATAACTAATTGGCTGTGAAATGACTTCATCGTTTGTATTCGTCGTTTGTTGACTATGGTTGTCTGAATTGTTCGGTTCGGGTATGGGGTCAGTTGTTGTGAATTGAACGTTATTTTCATTAAATACATTATCTTCTTCAGAAACATCACTTAATATAGTATCTGTTTCATTCACAAATGTAGTTATTGAATGTGTATTTGATATGCTAGACTGGTTATTCGAATTATTATCATTTGACACAATGTCATCTTCTAATCTAATGCTACTTGTATTGTTACTAGCCGATTCTTGAGCGTCGTCTATTAGTGAATTATTTATAGAGTTGTTCTCAATTGATTGGGCTATTGAGACATTATCGGACCCATCTTCATTATAACTCATTTACATAATACAAATATTTTTACTTTATAAAACTTACTAAATTTCCTGTGTCATTTCAACTACTGTATTCTCATTTTGTTTATCGGACGACGTATTATCTAACACTTTTTCGTCTTCGTCGGTATTTAACATATCCTCCATCGACAATGTTTTGGTAACTTTTGTTTTGGTATTAGTCTGTTGTAAATAATATAACCCCCAATTCGGTAGGTTAGTTAAACAGTTCATAATAGAATTATACGTGATAGATGTAACAACTGTATCCGTACCTGAATCAAATTTAATACTGTACCACCAATACGGTGGTATATATAACATATTACCAACTGTTATATCGAACTCTAAAAAACGTACTTTATCAAAATCGCGCTTATGTTCTTTGTCGGGATTCCAGACATTTATTTTAGATCTGAAATCATAATTTTCCATATCGGTGTATGGATGTAAAAAATTGTGACTTTTCCATGGGGTCATTTTAACTTTTATTTTACCTGAATTGACAGTTACAAATTTCCTAAAGTCGCTATGATATCTTAATGGAGTAGTTACTCCAGAGGATCCAAATAAAATGTCATATTTTGTATTTAACGACATATGTGGTTTTAAATAAGTGTCGTTTAGTTGAAAATATTGATGTAAATCGGAGGATTCAATAAAATCGTCATTATTTTCAGTAAAATAATTCGATTTAGTGTCCGTTTTCATTAACCCTACCGCACTATGTAGCGGTAACACAATATAATCTACTGACTCGTCTTTATAATAATCCCGAATATCCTTGACTTTTATGTCATATTTGTCGTTCGTTATTATCGTCTCCTTATTTACCTTATCAAAGAATTCATTCCCTATATTATTATAATCAAATAGAACGGGTTGTTTGATATCACATACCTCTTGTAGATACTGGTTGGTAGTATAATCCATTTCATAAACCTCTAAATCTTCGCTTGTTTTAAGTTGATTAACTATGTGAATATAGATTATTAATACTGTTATAAACAATAAGAAATTAAATAATCCTGACATGGATTAAATATATATATAATGACACGCGTTTTTATATATATTTTTTAACCGTAAAACTTCAAATATATCATTCAAGTGACTTCAATAATGATTCACTTTCGCGTTTATTATAAAATTTTACTATTTTATTTAATTCGTCAGGAAGCAATGCGTTAAGTAGACTAGCTCCAGTCAAAACAAATGACGGTGTGTTATAAAAAGAAAGATCGGTAACGTAACTAGTATATCCATTTGATTGTCCGAATTCAGTAAATTTCACAATAGCACTACGATGTCTTTCAATAGCAGAAATGGTTAGTGTAGAAAGGTTAACATGTACTTCGACGGATCCACTCAACCTAATACACTGGGTTATATGCTTTGCTAAAAATAAATTTATATTATCGTAGTTATCAGGGCCAGCAAAGGTTTTTAATATAGTGTAATCTAATAATATTTTGTTAGGTTCTATTATCTTAATTGCTTGATTTAATATTACGTCAATTCCAATATTATTCGAGATTATGTTAGCACATTCATTCTTTTGTGATTTTTTAAACAATATATTTTTTCCATTTATATTATAGTATTGTTGTTGTAATTTATGTATATCGGACATAAGATCTTCATGTTGACCTGACATTATATACATAAATTGTGATAACATATCTTTATGCTAGTTATTTGTATCTTTATTTATTTCTTCTTTCACTAACTCGCGCATGTCAACTGTTGTATGATTAGGTGTAATCTCAATATCACTATTGATATCAGTATGAATATTAGGTCGAGAATTTGGATTCACATCCGATAGTATTTGAATCCTTTCTTCTAACAACATTTTATTAACATCCATTGTGTATGATTGTAACTTTATGATAGAATCTTTCATGTCAACCAATTCTGTAGCAAACATTTCAAACCGCGTAGTGAACTCATCTATTATATCAGTAATAGTAGGGTCTGTAGAGATAGACGACGTATCCGCATTCGGAATGGATGTTTCTAATTCTGATATGCGCTTATCCATTGTAGAAAGAATATTCTGTAAAGTTTGACCGTTTGGTCTTGCTTGTACTGGTGGTGGTGTAGGTGTAGGAGTAGGTGCTTTATTCGCTTGTTGATTATTTAATACATTTGTCACGCGACGACGTATTGCTGCTGCATTTGAACCACTCATTAAAACTAATCTTATAAGTAAATATAAGCGTTATCTATAAGTATTTTTCACCATAAATTATAAAAATAAAAAGAACTCTTTTTATTTTTTCGGGACTATCGGAATCGAACCGATGACAACTCGATATCATATAAATAACCACTACAGTCAAGTGCTCTACCAACTGAGCTAAGCCCCGTTAACATATCCCCCTCCCACAAATACATATCAGGTCGCCTTTTTATATTGTTTGAAACTCAAAAACTATAATTTACCAAATGATGGAATATATTTATCTAGGACCATAGTATATACCTAGTATGGAAATAATAAACGATTCAGATCTATCTAAGAAAACCTTTTTGTCGCATGTCTTCTCAAATACAGAGGAAGGAACTGCCGAATTTATGAATGTAATACAATACTCATCAATGGGCGTAGTTCCAATTGTAGTATTGAATAAAATGGTTCAGCGTTTTATTCCTGAAGCAGATCCCGAGAAATCTAGTTTAGAACTTTTAGCCGAAATATTTATTCAACTTACTGTTATGTTTTGCGGTGCTATAATTATTCATCGTGTGATTACATACTTTCCCACATACAGTGGGTTCAAATACGAGAACTTAACATTAACTAATGTAATATTAGTCTTCTTAATATTGGTTTTAAGCATTCAAACAAAGTTGGGACTGAAAGTAAATATTATGGTTGACCGCGTATTAGAGTTATGGAATGGACCATCTAACGACGAGTCAAAACAAAATGTCAAGCAAAATGTTCGCGTTTCACAACCTGGTATGCATACGCCAAGTCAAGCCGATAATTTAGATAATAGTCAGATACAAGGTGGAAGTTTCCCACCCGCACCGGTAGCAACTGCGCGACCCGATATGGGGTCGGGTCAACAATCCATGAATCAACCTGATTTTGGAATGTCTATGGGACCAATGGCAGCCAATGGTGCACTGGGTGGATCATTCGGTTCTGCATTTTAAATTACCAATGGCGTGAATCAAGAGAATGAAAACATTTATTGATTCAGTTCGATGGTCCATTATATAATCCCAAACGGATTTAACATGTTGAAATATCTTCTACCGCTAATATAAAAATGTATTTTTTATCTATTGGAACCTTGGTTGTAACGTGTATGATGTCAATTAGCGCAACCGAACAACTGTCATTTAGCGGTGGAGGAGCGTTTGGAGCAGTGGAAATCGGCATATTGAAGAAAATTAGAGAGAATTATCATGTAAATTATGATAGATATACTGGTATTTCGGCAGGAGGGTTGAATTCTGGTTTTTTGTCGCATTTTGCTGACATAGACGAGGGTATCAAAGAAGCAGAAGGGATGTATTCTACCATTCGTAACAAAGACATCTATGAAATTTTGCCGGATACAGGAGTGTCGTTGTTAAATACCAAACCATTACATAAAACGTTAACATCTATTATAACTAATCTGAAATCAAATCCAATAATTGATACGTTGATAGGTACTGTCAATTTGAATACGGGTAATTTGGATACCTATAAGTATAACGATAATCATTCAATTGAAGATAAAGTGTTATTATTGATGTCAACATCGGCAATACCCATAGCGTTTCCACCAGTGAAATACAAGAATTATATGTACGCGGACGGAGGGACGTTGAGTAATGCGCTATTAGATATAGTACATTCCTCTGATTATTTGAATATTACGTATATAAGTCCATATGGTGTGGTTGAGGATAATGATAATTCGATTGATAATATCAAAGATATGGTAGTGAGAACATTTCAAATTGTCAAAAAGAACTTCAATAACCCTTTTACACGATTAAATCATGAATGTAACAAACCATATGGTGAAATAACATATTATTATGTTGATAGCAAAGCGTTGAATGGATATAATATGTTGAACTTTGATAAAGGTGCGGAGTTGATAGATGTCGGTTATAATAACGTACAATTTATCAAATACAAGCTTTGTTAGTGTTGTTCTCCTCACTGCTCTAAAAAATAATAGAATAGTAAAATTGAACTATTCTATTATTAGTAATATGAAGATACAAAATATAACACTCATAACCATGCCCGTTCCGATAGTTATCGTGATATGTGTAGTAAGTGTAGTTGTTATAGGAATAGTAGCAGAGGCAATATATACGACTTGGAAAAATATAACAAAAAATGTAAAACCGCCACTTAGTAAAAGTGAAATAAAGCAGTAAAACGTGAAATACTTTTATTGAAAGAACAAAACCGATACATATTTACACAATGTCGATAGAATTTACCAATTCCATTTTTTGTATGGATGCGTTTAACGTTTGTTCTTTCTCTAAATTCGCAAACAGATAATCGGCAGTAGGCTTACATTCGTTCTTCTTTATCTGTTTGTATATAGTGTTAATATTCCCACATACACTTTGTATAGTTCCCTTATCTGGCATTAGTTCAATGTCATTAGGAATAAATTCAGTCAATAAAGATACCGCAAAGTATAATAAATATCTCCTTTTTTTATTTGTTCCAGTTGTATATTTAATGCAAAATATAGTGTGTAGTGAATTTAATAATGTTTCAATATAAGTATTCTTAAGTTTATCACAATGAAAAAATAACGCGTCCCATACTATCCAAATAATATTTGATTGATATTTTGGTTCGACTGGATTATCGCGTCGAGGAACACATACACAGGGTTGTTTTTTGCTTTTACAAACGATTGAGAATTCAATCAACCATTCGATCCAATAACATGCGTTAATTGTATTTTTTCTAGATTGAGATATATTATACGAAAATTCGTTAATAGGTATAAATAATTCTTTGGGATCGTCCTTACGTAAGATTTCTTTTGTAAATTCAGACGAAGTCGCGTGGAGTCTATCTGATATTTGCGTCATGTCAAATTCTTCTTTTCGCTTAATTTTAATTGGTTCAAAACTATGTTTTCGGTTTGATAATGTCAAGGTGGATATAATCTCGGCAAATAGTTGACGTATCATAGGATGATTTCGAAGTTGATGAGGGTATGAAAATTTACCATCATTCATAATACTTTGGAATAATAAGAATCTCTTCTCCAAATAGATAATAATCTTTGGATTACCAACATGTATATGTTTCCCTGCATAATGAAGAATAATTTCCCATACGTCCATAAAATGTCCGGCGCATATCAATTCACAACACCAATAACATGCGGGTTCTATTTTAGTTTTAATCATATTTTCGATTAGATTATTTCTTACCTTTATTTTTTTATATTTTGAGAACGTTGTACCGCTGAAATCGCCAGGTAGTCTAGAATCATTAATATTTGTTCCATCTGATACTTGGGGAATTTCGTCATCGTCCATATTGTAGATTTGTATTATGCAAAGACAAAATCATAAAAAAATAAACCTATTTCGGTCATTTCAATATTATTCAATGTATATTTTTGAATATAATATTTATTCGGTAATCAATCGTGGAACAACATTTATAGTTTGTAATTCATGCGACATTAGTTTATAAGAATAGGGTATCTCTACCTTTGAAAAGTCAGTATGATTATCACATGTTTTGCATAAATGAATACTAAAGTCTGCGGTTTCATACATACGATTTTTCTTTCCATCATTATATGAGGCTATCATTCCACATTTGTTACAAATGTGAGTGCTATATTTATCAGACACGTCATACATTCGTTCGCGACAGAACCTAGAAATACCATGGGCGATCATAACATCCCTTTCCATTTCTCCTATACGGAACCCACCATCACGACTCCTTCCCTCCGCAGGTTGTCTTGTTAAATTAACCATTGGACCAATTGAACGACTATGCTGTTTGTCAGTAACCATATGCTTAAGTCTTTGATAAAACACAGGTCCGATATATACACTCGTTTCTAATTGTTCGCCAGTGAGACCATTATACAACAATTCATTGCCATAACTTTCATATCCAAGTTTTTGAAGTTCATTGGCAATAGTCGCAACGTCTAAATTTCCAAAACTGGTTCCGTCACCAAACATACCTAATTCTAACAGTACCTTTCCTAAAAGAGTTTCTTTTAATTGTCCGATAGTCATTCTCGATGGAATAGCATGAGGATTAATAATAATATCAGGTCTATGTCCGTCTTTTGTAAAGGGCATATCACATTCAGGAATAATATTACCAACTGTACCCTTTTGTCCGTGCCTAGAACTGAATTTATCACCAAGTACGGGCTTTCTTAATGCACGAACTCTGACTTTGGCAAAATTGTATCCGTCACCATTACGCCCGGTATAGTTTTTATCAATATACGTTTTTTCTGTTGTTCTAAATGTTTTACTTTGGTCTTCATATTTAATCGTCTTCATTGGGTCGTTGCGGTTTTCTTTGATTGGTACAATTTTGGCGATAATTACATCTCGATTTTCAACCAATTCGTTTTCAGGAATGAATCCATCCGAGTTAAGTTTCTTGTAATTTCCGAACTTAATCCCCTTGGTTTTGGCAGGATCGGGTTGACATCTGATAATTTCATCCCGGATAATATTTTTATCTTCGTCTTTTTCTGTATGATAGATCGTTGCCAAGAATAACCCCCTATCCAATGAACCCTTATTGATTAACACACTATCTTCTTGATTATACCCAGTATGTGTCATGATTGCTACATGAATTTGCGTACCAGATGGGATATTATTAAGGTGAATGAAATTCATTAGACGTGTATCAACCAATGGACGAGATGGATAATTCAATACATATGCTGTTTTATCCATACGCTGGTCGTAATTTGTTGCATATACACCCATTGCTTGTTTTCCCATAGCACATTGATATGTGTTTCTAGGAGCCTGATTGTGTTCGGGATACGGAACGCATGATGCCAATACACCAAATATTGTACTTGGATGGATTTCACAGTGAGTGTATTGATAGTATGCGTTTATATCATGAAGGTAATTATCCTTGCATTTCATGGCAATCATCGATACGTTCTGTTCTTCTGGATCAATATATTCAATGACAGATTCGTCCAGTTTACAATTTGTTAATAAATCATTCCAGGTAAGTTCATTGGTTGTAATTCGGTTAATGATATCACTGGTAATTAATGCCTTGTTATTTCTAACGCGTAATACCGGCCTGGTTAAACGACCACTTTCATTACAGAAACGAATTTCAAGTGCATCGTAATTGAATATAATCGACGTATAAATATTAATAATTCCCTTATATTTTTTTTCTTTCATTTCGGAATATAATGTGATTGGGTCAATAGCAACCCCCACCCAACACCCATTTACAAATACCTTTACTTTATCGTGTAATTCCATAGAGGGTACATTGTCAACGGGAATAATATAGGGGGCTAGATATTCATATAATGAAGAACTATTGGTGGGGATTGTAATATGAGCCATATAACTAATGTTTTTTACGATACCAATCGATTGACCTTCCGGAGTTTCTGCCGGACATAGAAACCCCCATGTGGTATTGTGTAACTTTCTAGGAGCAATTAACTCGCCACTTTTTTCCAATGGGGTATTAATCCTTCGTAAATGACTTAAACTGGATACATATGTTAAACGATTTAATACTTGTGCTACGCCAACTTTACTGCTGTTTGATTGCTTAATACTGAAATCTCCGGTAGACAATGCACGATTGATACCATTTTCAATAGTTGTTGATTTCATAATCTTATAGATATTTGTTGTATTGATAATATTTTCGTAGTCTTCCATTGATCTCCATGACCCATTATTAATTTCACGAACAACTTGCTTCTGCATTTCTTTAACGAGTTTATTGAAGTAATTACGAAATAGATTGTTTAATAATGTGCCTGATAATTCAATTCGCTTATTAACATATGAATCTCGATCATCTTCTTTGAATACACCCAAACTGGTTCGAATCAACTTTTTTGCCATATAACCTAGCAAATATATCTTCTGTTTCGGTGTTTTACAATGAGGGAAAAGATCAGATTCTAATGCGTCTACTGTGAATTCGCGTTTCTTTCTTATTCCAGTTTCCTTATCCATATTTAATGGCGTAAATGCGGCATATGTAGTTATATACTCTATCGCACTTTCTTGAGTCATGCAGTTATTCGCATCAATAATAGATGCTTGTAAACATTTGAGAATATCCTTATGTTTGGTATCATTGATATCCAATAGTATATGATCGCAGATTTCTTTATCGCTAATGACACCCAGAGCACGAAACATTATAAATAGTTCAATTGGTTGCTTGATCCTAGGTATGGTTACATACATTCCATTGCCGAATCCGTTGTTTTTACTAGAAATCATCATTTCTACTTGTTTTGGTGAAATGCACTTGTAATCGGGAACTGACTTAATTTCAGCGGTCCAACTCCATTTCGTTGTATTTTTACCATCAAAGCAGTAAATTCGATTTTCAGCCGCACGTTCTTGGCCTAACACTGTCTTTTCGGAACCTTTAATAATGAAATAGCCGCCACAATCCATAGAACATTCACCAGTATGTTGTGGATTAATATGTGGATTTTGGGTTAAAACACAAACTGACGACTTCAGCATAATTGGTAATTTTCCAATATTCACTTTAGGTAAAGTTTTTTCAATAATTCTTGGATTTTCCATATTTTCAGTGGTACGAATAACGTATTTAATATTTATGTCGACTGTCATTACAGAGGCATATGTAAAGTTGCGAAGTTTGGCTTCCTGCGGAAACATAGTTTTTGTCGCACCATTATTTTCGTGAATTTGTGGAGGATACAATTTAAAATTGGTGAAATCAATAAGAACTTCCAAGAAATATTTATTATTTTCTTCAACAAAATCATTCTCCGAATGAATAACTACTGGGTTAAACATTTGAATTGTTCGTTGAATTTGATAATTTACAAAATTATTATAAGATTCAATTTGGTGACGTACTAGTCTTTCCAAATGTTTCCCCGCGAAATATGACTCGATTAAACTGTACGGTTCTTCAGTATAATCACCAAGATGTTCCAATATTTTGGCTTCGTCCGGGGTTACATCGGACAATATATTTTCTATTTTTTCCTTTTGTGTTTTTTCGTTTTCTATGATAAATTCTATATTCTCACTTTCGACCGAACCGTTTTCTGTTCTACATGAAACATTGGGGGTGGTCGATTGTGGGGTGGTTGACGGCATTGCGGATTTCATATCGTACTTCATTGTTACTAATTATTAACATTAAAATTATATTTTCAATTTTCAATTTTCCTTGAAAGAATATAGATAGTTTACCATATATCAATGTATCTAATGAAAATTAATAATTATGCGACTTTTATAGAATTTTTAGATAATCATAATGTAGACACGCCTATTGTAGCGGGTGAATATCAAATATTACGACAATCTATACGTGATAATTATAATCGTATGCACTTGAATGCGTTAAGAACGACAAATGATGTACCTATAGAAGAAGTAAAAAATACACGGTTATCGCAGTTCTATTCTCTAGAGCCGATTGGGGAACCGCACATGAATATTACATCAGATATATGTTTGAATCCTATTATAAATAGTAATGTAGTGAGTAAACCAAAACTAAAAAAACACATTGACACAAATGTAACGAGTATAAATGATCTATTATTGATATTGAATGAAAATGAATACGATGACGACACTGAATATAATATTGATTTGAAAGCGCTTCATAATATAAAAAATGAATTATCTGAACTCAATAATATGATTGGAATTTCTGAATTAAAACATTCACTATTAGATCAACTGTTATATTTTATACAAGATCTCGGCATTAATGAGGAAGGTGGTGACTATAAACATACCGTTATTTATGGCCCACCTGGCACGGGTAAAACTGAAATAGCCAAAATTATAGGAAAAATGTATTCAAAGTTAGGAATATTAAAAAATAACGTTTTTAAAAAAATAACACGTAACGATCTAATCGCAGGATATTTAGGTCAAACTGCCATTAAAACAAAGCAAATTATTACAGAATGTTTAGGGGGCGTATTATTTATTGATGAAGCATATTCCCTAGGGAACTCGGAGGGAAACGACAGTTTTTCAAAGGAATGCTTGGATACATTATGTGAGTCGTTAAGCGACCATAAAGACGACTTAATGGTTATTATTGCAGGGTATGAAAATGAAATGAATAGTTCATTTTTTCGCGTTAACCGAGGATTGAAATCACGCTTTATTTGGAGATTTACAATTGATTCATATACACCATTAGAATTAATGAAAATATTCGAATTAAAAGTCAAGTCGCTTGGATGGAACTTCGAAAATTCGTCAATCGTTCATGAAAAATGGTTTAATAAACGAAAAGATGAATTCGTAAACTATGGAAGAGACATTGAAGCGTTATTCACGTACGTAAAAATATGTCATAGTCGACGTATATATGGTGGCGATGTTGAAATGAGAAAAATACTTACATTGGATGATTTGGAGGCTGGGTATCAAATGCTAATTGCAAACCGAGATAAAAAAGTAAATGATTTCATGTCGACATTGTACGTGTAATATATTTTTCTTTAGGAAGTAAATTGGTTGTGTTTTCCTTTTTCTTTTCGTATAAGTAAGTATACAAATAAAATAATGAGCGATAAAAAGGTGTTAACAATAAATCCGGAATTATTTACATTTTCGAATAATAATAATAAAAGTAAAAAGTCAAAACCGAAAAAGGATTCAACAGATAAAATACGCGTACGTAATCCTGTAAAAAAGAAACCCGATACGTTACGTCGTCAATCACTATTGAAAATGATTAGAAAACAACAAGAAGATCGATATAAGAAAATATTTGAGAAAAATAATAATCATCCCCAACCGGAGACTCCGCGTAAATCAACTGATGCTGATGTTTTTAATAAGGAATTCGACCAAGCGAAAGATTATTTAAGTAAGTTAACAAAGAAAACCGAATCAAATGTCCCCAAAAATACTACATTGAGGACTTATCCATCGTCTGTACCTATTATCCCGTCAAATCCGGGTATTCGAGTACCACCACCTTCAACAAAACAACCTAACTATGGTTGTTTAAAAAATGGTAACCTACCAACATATAGAAATTACATGAATCGGACTCGAGAGAATAGGTCATCTATAAATATTGGTAATCCTGTTCAACTTGTATCTAATATACCGTCGACACAACCAAGTACACCTTTTACCTTACCTGAAAAACATGGCAATGTACCTGAAAATATTCTTCTTAACACAACTAACGCGGTAAACGAAAAAGTAAACGAGGGATTAAAGCGTGTCAGTGAAATCAAACAAAAAGAAAATATTATGTCAAAATCCAAGTATAACTATGTAGGGAAGCAGAAAAGAAAGCAAAAAAGAACATTACGACGAAGATATTCAGTGGGTCGTTCTCGAACCGCACCAAAAATTTCGGTACTCGTTTCAAACAAAACGTTACGTAACCGCATATCAACAAAAACGCAGTTATTAAAGCAAGTACCCATTAACGACGTGAAACGATTTTTAATAAAACAGGGCATTATACGCGTTGGTTCAACTACTCCAAATGATGTATTGCGAAAAATGTATGAAAGTTTATCGTTAATATGTGGAGACGTTTATAATCATAATCCGGATACACTGTTATATAATTATATGAATGGCGATGATTAGTTTGAATAAAATATTCGAATTATTATTATTAACAGTTCTATGGTTATTACGATACATATGTAACACATTATTTTTTTGTAATTGCAATATGGTACTAATATGTTGCTCTTTGTATGGTGATGAATAAGTTCACTATTCATATCTATGTTAGTTGGAGATACCGATAATTTTTTATTGTATATAGGCATATTCTCATCAGAGTATTTTCGAATGAAATAATTGCTATCATCGGTATCAATATAATGATCGTAGGGTATATTCTCCTCTGTTATTTCATCCATCTTATCTTTTATCGGATAGTTAATTTATTTGTTGTAAGATAATAGATACGGATTTTAATATCAATTTTGTGTAAATTGCATAACGTAACAATATAAACATACGATTATATTGTTATATAACGAGTAACATGGTAGAAACCCCAAGTAATATATACGATGAATATTTCAATTTGACCGAAAAATATAAAAAAATGTATAATGGACGCGTTGTAGTTCTCTTACAAGTAGGTGCTTTTTTTGAAATATATGGAATTAAAATAAAAGAATCGGATGATATCATTGGAAGTAGTATCGAAAATATTTCAGAAGTATGTCAATTGAACATTTCAGAAAAGAAAATATCATATCGTAACGGTAATATTGTCATGGCTGGTTTCAGAGATTATACACTAGATAAATACATCTTAAAATTAACGGAATATGGATATACGATTCCGGTTTATATACAAGAAAAGAATGGGAAAACAGTTACTCGTGTATTAGAACATGTATATTCACCTGGCACGTTAATATCGTGCGATACGGATAGTTCTCCAGTTATGACAAACAATATTATGTCAATATGGATGGAAACTTATAAACCAACAAGACGAATTGGTAAAACATCAACTACTATACGCGATACAATAGTATACGGCATATCAGTCGTTAATATTTTTACAGGAAAATCATATATATTCCAACATGAAACAACCTTTTATATGAACACGACAACATTTGATGAACTTGAACGATACATTTCAGTATATTCACCAAGTGAAGTTATTATGATTACACCATTTAACGATGATGATTTAAATAAAATAATTCAATATTCGGGTATTCGGACAAATACTATACATAAGATAAATAGTTCGGACAAAACAAATTTGAAAGTTTCGCGATGTATGGAACAACGATATATTAAACAACTATTAACTACATTTTTTAAAGAAGAAACATATGATTTATGTAGTGAATTTCAAACTGATATGTTGTCTACACAATCGTTTTGCTATTTATTGGACTTTATTCAACAACACAATGCCGAATTGGTTCGTAAAATATCCATTCCGGATTTTAATAACACAACTGATCGAGTAGTTCTTGCGAACCATACTTTAAAACAATTGAATATTATAGATGATAATATCATGGAAAGTACACAATATGGGCGTTTATCGTCTGTACTCACTATGTTAAATAAATGCTCTACGTCGATGGGAAAACGTAAATTTCAATATCAGTTAACAAATCCAGTATTTGATATAAATTGGTTAAATAATGAATATGTCATGACTGAAATGTTATTGTCAGACGATTATTATCATTTTGTTGAAACATTTCGAAAACAATTAAAAAATGTTCGCGATATGGAAAAAATATGCCGACAATTGGTTGTAAAAAAAATATATCCGGTTTCGATCTACCACTTGTATTCGAGTGTTAACATTATTCAGCAAATCAACGTATGCATGGCAGAAACCCATGAATTTGGTCGATATTTAACGAATGGGTTGCATTCCAATGATATTGGAAGTAATCAATTCATTGAATCCGAGACCGAAACAATTATTCAGTTTTTAAACAAACATTTTGTTTTGGAAAATTGTAAGAATATATCGTCAATGACTACTTTTCCCGAGAACATTATCCGTTCAGGTGTATCGAATGAACTAGATTCGCTAATTAATAAATATACAGATACTAAACAAGAATTTGATAATACCAAACAATATTTGAATATGATAATGCAGAAGTATGAAAAAGGCGACACTGACTATATTCGCGTACATGAGACCGAGAAAAGTGGAGCGTTTTTACAGATAACAACCAAACGTTCTCACCTTTTAAAGGCGAATATGGAAAAGTACGAATCAGATATCAATTCGAACGCAACAATATTACCGCCAATATATTCAAAAGATATTAAGTTTGTTAAGTCTACCGCAAGCAATGTAACCATCGAATCATCAACGTTAAATTCAATCATAAAAAAAATATTTGTTTATAAAGATGAAATTAATAAAATGATATCCTGTGTTTATTTGCAGGTTATATCGAGTTTGGTTGAAACACATTTTCAAACGTTAGAACGCCTGTCAGAATTTACATCAAAGTTAGATGTTATTTTATGTAAGGCATTTATAGCGAGAGAATATAATTATTGTAAACCAGTCATTAATGAAAATGCGGAAAGGTCGTTTGTTGATGTCGTTGATATGAGACATTGTTTGATAGAACATATACAACAAAATGAATTATATGTAACAAATAGTATTTCATTAGGAACATATGATAAAAGTAAGGATACAGATCAACAAAATGGGATTTTATTGTATGGAACAAATGCGGTCGGAAAGACCAGTTTCATTCGCGCATTGGGAATATCCATTATAATGGCACAGTCGGGGTTATATGTACCATGTAGTTCTTTTCAATATAAACCATATACTGCATTGTTTTCACGTATCTTGGGAAATGATAATATTTTCAAAGGGTTGTCGACGTTTGCGGTAGAGATGTCTGAATTACGAGTCATATTAAAAATGGCTGACGAGAATAGTTTAGTATTAGGAGATGAATTATGTTCGGGTACAGAAATAGAATCCGCATTAAGTATTTTTGTTTCGGGGTTGACTCAATTGCATACAAAAAATTCGTCGTTTATTTTTGCGACACATTTTCATGAAATCGTAGATTTTGAAGAAATATCATTGTTAACTCAAATGTCTTGTTATCATATGGCGGTTACGTTTGATCGCGAAGCAGATATACTTATTTATGACCGCAAACTACGAAGTGGTTCCGGACCACGAACATATGGACTAGAAGTATGTAAATCATTATATTTGGAAGACGATTTTATGGAAGAAGCATACAAAATACGGAATAAATATTTTCCTAACAGTCGTGGAGAGTTGTCAAATGATAAAACGCGATATAATAGTAAAAAGATACGAGGTAAATGCGAAATATGTAACTTAAAATTAGGTGATGAAATTCATCATATAAATCACCAAAAGGATGCCGATAAAAATGGGTTTATTGGAAGTTTCCATAAAAATCATCCGGCAAATCTTATGTCTATTTGTGAAAAATGTCACGATAATATTCATATTAATGAAAACGAATCATTAATTCGTAAAAAAACAACTAATGGATATACCGTATAAAAATATTCGATGTATAATATACACCTTTGAATATTTAAGTTCGCACAAAATATAAGTGTTTTTCTTCTTTTACTATATGAATAAATACAAAAGTGATGATTATAAATTGAGTGCGGTTAAATACTATTTGAATCACAATGATAGTATGGATAAAGTATGTGGTATATTATTGATAAAGCAATAGATAGAGTGAAACCAGAAAATTATAAGAATTATTTTCAATATGCTTATGGTGTAAAAGATGATATTACTTATAAGCGGAAACCATCAACTCGTAAGTGTAAATTAAAAAATTATAAATCATAATTTACTTAAAAATTATTTATGTAAATTATATAGCAAGTATGAGATTAAAAAGTGAATTATATAAAAAAGAACAAGATGATATTACTGATAAAATTATTAGCATATTAGATTTGGAAAATAAGAATACATATACACTATATGAATTAGACCATAATGAAGATATACAAAAACAAATTATGGAACTTATACCTGAAATACGAAAATGGTTCGTCTAATATCTACAAAATAGCAAAGAATGCAATAAATAACATAGACAGACCAAGTTATTTATGTAGAGAAACAAGTAATCAAAACACTTCAACGAGTGTTTATAATCAAACTTTACGCAGGTATGAAAAGACCTAACTTTGAACCTCTTTTTTTTCGCATTGTTTGTGCGAACTTAAATATTCAAAGGTGTAAAATAATATAATTGGTCAAAGGTGTAACAAGCGACCTAAATATTATAGCATACATTATTATTGCATATATATGAACTTGATATGATGTATCTTTTGTAAAATTAAACAACTTTATCGGTAAATCA
>Ga0209264_1000526_pt1 | contig 28807 bp, 24 predicted proteins | sample SaaInlV_DNA_150m_FD_184687 | JGI IMG/M metagenome (GOLD analysis project Ga0209264, IMG submission 184687) | Marine microbial communities from expanding oxygen minimum zones in the Saanich Inlet - SI075_LV_DNA_150m (SPAdes) (version 2) | ecosystem: Environmental > Aquatic > Marine > Unclassified... | reverse complement strand
ATTGTTGTATAATTTCTCTTGAGTGTGAATTTGTTTTTGCATTCGTGTGATAGCCTTGAGTCATATTAATTCCTTTGTGGTGAAAGTTTTAATATGTTATCAGGGCTGTCCTTTTATTTTTTAAAATCGGGTACAACGTGGTGAAACTATACACTTAAATACCTATATAAACCCTTTTCCTATGTTGTTATGCTAATATCAGCATAACAAGCGACTACAAATTAGGAGGGTCTATTCATGACAGAAGAATATTTCGCAGCGGGGCGGTGTTTGTGTGGCAAAATTAGCTATACTATTTTTGCTCCTCCGCGAGTCATGAGCCAGTGCCATTGTGATGATTGTCGAAAAGCGACAGGAACAGGGCATGCATCCAATGCCTTTTTTAAACAAAAAGATGTGCATATCAGTGGTGAACCGAGCAGCTATGGATCAGTTGCTGACAATGGCTTTTCAGTCACCCGGTATTTTTGCCCAGTTTGCGGTAGTCCGCTTTTTGGCAAGCTCGGCAGTTTAAAAAATGTACTAGCCGTGGCAGTAGGCTCATTAGATGATAGTTCATGGTTTAAGCCGAGTGCTGTCGTTTATAATAAACATAAACCACACTGGGATTTTATGGACCCAGGTATTTCAGTCTATGAAGAGATGCCGCCTGTTGTAAAGAAGTGAACCTGTAAAAATACTGGATAATATGAAACAGCTAGAACATATCTTAACTGAAATCAGTTCCCATATTTGGGGGCCAGTGACCTTGGCCTTACTGCTGGGTATTGGTGTTTATTTAACGATAGGCTTACGCTTTTTTACCTTGCGCAAAGTGTTCTCTGCGATGTGTATACTCTGGCAGGGGAGGCGTTCAGATAATGCGGGAGATATTACCCCATTTCAGGCTTTAATGACTGCGTTATCAGCTACGATTGGCACGGGTAATATTGCAGGGGTTGCAACAGCGATTGCTTTGGGCGGGCCCGGGGCTATATTTTGGATGTGGCTCACTGCATTATTTGGAATGGCGACTAAATATGCCGAAGCTGTGCTCGCAGTTAAATATCGGGAGGTTGATGATCAAGGTCTGCATGTTGGTGGGCCGATGTATTATATTCAAAATGGTCTGTCAAAAAAGTGGCGTTGGCTGGCTTATGCTTTTGCCTTTTTTGGCGCTTTTGCCGCGTTTGGCATTGGTAATATGGTACAGGCCAATTCCGTAGCTGATGCAATTCATGCCCAGTTTCAAATTCCTACAAGTTATACAGCAATAGTCTTAACCCTGTTTAGTGCGGTTGTGATTTTTGGAGGTATTCGGCGTATTGGAGAGGTTGCCGCGAGCCTTGTTCCTGTTATGGCAATTAGCTATATAATTTGTGCGCTTTGGGTAATTATTAGTCATTACCAGGAGATTCCACAGGCTCTGGGTTTAATTGTGCAAAGTGCTTTTACTGAAACTGCCGCAGTGGGCGGCTTTACCGGTGCAGCTGTCTGGGCGGCTATTCGCTTTGGTGTCGCACGAGGTGTTTTTTCTAATGAAGCTGGGCTTGGAAGTGCCCCCATCGCACACGCAGCAGCAAAGACAAATGATCCCATACGGCAGGGTATGATAGCTATGTTAGGCACTTTTATAGATACCATTCTGGTTTGTACGATGACTGCGCTGGTAATTATATTGAGTGGCGTCTGGTCTAGTGGTGAAAATGGTGCAGCCTTGTCAACATTGGCATTTGAAGTTGGGTTGCCGGGGGTAGGCAGCTATGTAGTCGTTCTGGGGCTGGTGGTGTTTGCATTTACTACTATTCTAGGCTGGAGCTATTATGGTGAGCGCTGTGCTGAATATTTATTTGGTACTAGAGTGATCTGGCCATACCGGCTGTTATGGTTAATTGCCATTCCCATTGGTGCAATGAGCAAGCTCACTTTAGTCTGGCTGGTTGCGGATATTTTAAATGGATTGATGGCAATTCCAAACCTGATTGCCCTAGGTTTACTCAGCCCGGTTATCTTTAGAATGACCCGGCATTACTTGCGAGATGAATAATTGATGCTATGAATTTGTTTGTTGATCAGCACTGAACAGCCTTTTAATGGTATAGGTATTAATAGGTTGAGGATAAATGCGGTAAAGATGATCACAGAAAAAAGGTTTTTATCCAGCTCCCCCATTTCTATGCTGAGAGAAGCAATGCTAAAAGCCATTTCGGCATGGGCGCAGTGACTTACACCTATAGTTAATGTTTCCGGCCAGGTGAGGTTTTTAAGTTTAGTCATGGCTCCGGCGCTTAAAATATGACCTATCAATACCGGCAACGTCAATACTACTAAAAACCAGATTAAATGTCCGGGTAGGCCAAAGATAATATTAAAACCCAGCGAATTAAGAAAATAAGCCCTAGAAATGAATAGGAAAGTGTATAAAGTCTATCGTTGGAAATTTCAAAAAGTCTTTTGTTGATGATTTTCTCTTCAAAAAATAAACCTGTAAAATAGGCTCCGATTATAAAATGTAGTCCCATATGTTCGGCAAATTTCCCTGCTGCAAAACCTAACACTAAAATAAAGGTAAAGCCTTTGCCTTTTTTGCTTCTAAACGGAAATGTTAATCGAGGGTAGAGAAATATGCCGATTGATAATGTGACCGTAAAAAATAAAATAACTTTGCCAGAGATAATTGCCATTTGCATTAAATCAAATGCTTCGCCTTTGATAAAACCGAGTACAAAACTAAAGAAGATCATGAATAATATGTCATCGACAACACTGATCGCGGCGATGATTCTGGGCATACGTGAATTCTGGAACCCTAGGTCGCGTAATTTCGTAAGCGTGACCACAGCAGCAACTGCACGCATAGTTTGGTAGATCAAATGGTGGCAGTGATACCGTAGTCAAACAGCAGGCGACATGAATCACCCATTACCGTTGTAAACATACCTTGGGAGTTTGAGGAAAAAGCCCCATGCTTGCAGAGCAAGTTTGATATGATGAATATGCGATAGGTTGGTTGACATTTAGCGCAAATGAATCGATGACCGCCGCATAGAGCTCTCGTGGTTCTGTCTCAATCTGGGTATGCAGCATCAAAAAGAAAGTGCCGATGTTTTTGTGATCACTTCATTTAGGTGTAAACCAGTCAAGTGCGGCAGGGTCGATTACCACGGCCCTCACCTGTTCGCCCATAATGGTTGGCAAACCTATTTTTCGCATAACGACAGAAACGCCCCAGACAACGATCATCAGCATTAATAAAGAATGAAATATTGATTCTATATTACATGTTCATTACAGGTTACGAGGCAGAATACTTGACACTCTGAGTATCAACCCAGGTAAACTGATGCTAATAATTTCATATGACTCTACTTTTTAGTTAGACTCACCATAGATATGGTCTTGCTTGTATATAATAAGGGGTGAGGATTTAATAATATACGGTAGTTTGACGCAGAACTCTTGTTCGTTTTCAAGGCGTAGCTAGCTATGCACCTCTTGCTACAGTGCATATGACAAGCAAAAATCCTGCCCGAATATTGGACTTTATTTATCTCCAGATGCCTAAAAAGTAGTGATTTCATTTGATAGCTATAAATTTGATTATATTAGTCGCTAAAGGCTCTCATTTTTTTATAGATACAGTATAATGCCTCATTGAATTTTGCTTTTTTTAAATAGTGGTATGGAGAATGTTAATGTTAAAAAAATTAGCTGTTTTATTGGGATTGCTTATATTAAGCCAGACGACCCAGGCAGAAGTTAGAATAGGAGTTGTGAATATACCATTGTTAATGGCCAATGCTCCTCAGGCTGCTGATGCTAAGAAACGTCTGGAAAAAGAGTTTTCTCCTAAAGACAAGCAGTTGGTAGCACAGCAAAAAAAGATCAAGAGTCTGGAAGAAAAACTGGCCAGAGATGGGATGACTATGACGGATACAAAAAAACGAGATTTAGAACGTCAAATCATTGCTATTCGTAGAGATGCTCAACGCGCGCAACAAGAATTTAAAGAAGATTTCAGCATACGCCGTAACGAAGAATTAGGTAAAATGCAAAATAGAATCATTGAAGCCGTTAAAGCACTTGCTGAAGAAGGCGACTATGATTTGCTATTAACCGAAGGCGTTATTCATGCCAGTGACAAAGTAGATGTCACCGAGAAAGTACAAGAGAAGCTTTCTAAAATGCCTTAACCGGCTTTAAAAGTCTTTAGAATAGAATGCAGCATTGTTGTTAGAAAGCATGTATTCTTTGTCAACAAGAGAAAATAGAGAACATAGCTTTAATATCGTGTATCAGACATAGTTTTTGTCATGTTTTGCAATGTAGTGATAAAGCAATGCTGGATTTGCTAGTTAAGCTAGGCGAAAAAAGATATGTTTAAAGTGTTAATTCGTTAAGTTGAAAAGGTTGTAAAATTGGAAACAGTACTTGGTATTAAACAGATTCAGGAATTTCTACCTCACCGGTACCCATTCCTGTTGATAGATAAAGTCGTAGAATGTGAGCCTGGGGTCAGGTTACTAGGGGTTAAGAATGTCACCTTTAATGAGCCTTTTTTTCAAGGGCATTTTCCACATATGGCGATTTTCCCTGGTGTATTGATTCTTGAAGCTTTAGCCCAGGCAACTGGACTACTCGCCTCAGAAACATCCCCTGATGAACTAGGTCATGGTATGACTTATTTCCTAACGAGTATTGATAAAGCAAGATTCAAGCGCCCCGTAGTCCCTGGAGATCAGATGATGCTGGAAGCCGTGTTTGAAAAAAGCAGGCTCAATATCTGGTCATTTCATTGTATTGCCACTGTTGATGGTGAGTTTGTTGCCAGTGCAGTGATTCGGTGTGCCGCTGTCGGTGATAAGATTGATTGACGCACAAGCAGTAGTTGATATCAAGGCAGAGATAGCAGATGATGTCCAGATAGGACCTTTTTCTGTTATCGGTGCTGATGTCACTATTGATTCGGGGACTGTCATCGGTCCTCATGTAGTCATAAAAGGGCCGGTAAAGATAGGTAAGGACAACCATATCTATCAATTTACATCGATAGCAGAAGATCCGCAGGATAAAAAATATGCGGATGAAAAAACCAGTTTAACGATTGGCGATAGAAATGTAATACGTGAGTTTACCACTTTGCATAGAGGTACTTTGCAAGACCATGCGGAGACGCGAATCGGCAATGATAATCTATTTATGGCTTATACCCACGTTGCTCACGATTGCGTGGTTGGAGATAATGTCATTATGGCTAATGGTGCTTCATTAGCTGGGCATGTACACCTTTGTGATAATGCCATATTAGGTGGCTTCACTCTGGTCCATCAGTTCACCCAGATTGGTACCTTTAGCTTTTCAGCGATGGGTAGTGCCATTACCCAGGATGTGCCACCGTATGTGATGGTTGGCGGTCGCCCTACGCGTCCACACGGAATTAACTCAGTGGGTATGGAACGTTCAGGTAGCAGTCCTGAAGCCGCTCGTTTAATTCGCAAAGCCTATAAAATTCTGTATAAAAATAACCTGCGCCTAGAAGATGCCATTGAAGAAATGGAAGACCTGGCGGGGGACTGTGATGAAATTTCCAATATGGTCAGTTTTTTGCGCAATGTTACTCGCGGTATTCTACGTTAAGGATCATGCGCGAAATAAACAAACAACCATTATTTTGGAAGTGGGGTCTTTAGCCCCGCAAGTGGCAGACGAGGCTGAAGAACTCGTTTCCAGACTTTGCTATACTTCGCGCGGGTACGGTTGTCTAGCTGTTAGAAATACGCAGTCGTGGCTGCATGAAGTAATAAATTATTTCATGTGCTTTCCACAGCAATGACCAGCTTGTGCTGTCCACAGCAAATCGTAGCGGGTGTTGACGAAGTAGGCCGTGGTTGTATCGTTGGTCCGGTGATCGCTGCTGCCGTTATTTTAGATCCACAACAACCTATTATTGGTCTGACCGATTCAAAGAAATTATCGGCAACAAAGCGAGACTCTTTAGCTGAGCTGATAAAACAACAGTCGATCGCCTGGTCTATAGGCAGAGCTGAAGCCAGTGAAATAGATCAAATTAATATCCTGCAAGCTTCATTATTAGCGATGCAACGTGCTGTTAGTTCTTTACCTGTAGAGGCTGAATGGCTAAAAGTCGATGGTAATCAGTATCCTGATGTTTCATGCCCCGGAGAAACGATTATTCAGGGTGATTTATTAGTGGCTGAAATTTCGGCGGCATCGATTATTGCTAAAGTATATCGAGACAAGGAAATGTTAGTGTTAGATGCACTTTACCCGGGGTATGAATTTGCCAGGCATAAAGGCTACCCTACAAAATTGCATAAAGAAAAAATAACACAGCTGGGTATTACCGAGCAGCACCGGCGTTCCTTTGCGCCTGTAAAGCAGTTTGTCCCTGGAAAACCACGTTAATCTCGCTTACTCCCTTAACACCTGACTCGCTAGTTATGCAGCCTGAATTTATCCATTTACGCTTACATTCTGAATACTCTTTAGTCGATGGCGTAGTCAAAATCCAGCCGCTTATCAATGATCTCGCAGAGCTTAATATGCCTGCGGTAGCGATCACTGATCAATCCAACCTGTTTGCCCTGGTTAAATTCTATCGTGCAGCACTTGCTAAAGGGATTAAACCTATCGCTGGTGCAGATGTAAATATTTTTAACCCAGGTGCTGCGGCACAGCCTTTCCGCTTGACGCTACTAGCAAAGAACCAGCTCGGCTATGTGACTTTAACTGAGCTCATATCCCGTGCATATCAGGAAGGACAGCACTTAGGCATCCCGATGATACGACGTGAATGGCTGGAGCAAAATCATGGTGGCCTGATTGCTTTATCAGGCGCTATGGAAGGGGATATTGGTCAGGCTTTATTAGCCGACGATAAACAACAGGCAAAAAATAACGCACAATACTGGCAGCAGATATTTCCACAAAGCTTTTATTTGGAAATACAGCGTGTTGGCAAGAAGCACGAAGAAAGCTACCTTGCCGGAGCAGTGGCCCTAGCTACTGATTTAGACTTACCCGTTGTTGCAACCAATGATGTGCGGTTTTTAAAATCTGAAAGTTTTGGCGCCCATGAAGTGCGAGTCTGTATTAATCAGGGGCGGGTGATAGATGATAACCGTCGCCCTAAAGATTATACCGATCAGCAATATTTACGCAGTACTGCAGAGATGCAGGCATTATTCGCGGATATACCAGAGGCCTTAGCTAATACGGTTGAAATCGCCAGGCGCTGTAATATTCAATTAACCTTAGGCAAGAACTTTTTACCTGATTTCCCGGTACCCGAAGGGATGTCACTGGATGAGTTTTTTATTGCCGAATCGAAGAAAGGTCTAGATGCCCGATTAGAAAAATATCCGGCGATAGGGCAAGGAACTCTTGCAGAAAATCGCATAGCCTATGACGAGCGCTTAAAAATGGAACTGGACATTATTGTTCAGATGGGTTTTCCAGGTTATTTTATGATTGTTGCTGATTTTATCCAGTGGGCAAAAGACAATGCCATTCCCGTTGGTCCAGGTCGTGGATCGGGAGCCGGGTCGCTGGTTGCCTATGTGCTGAATATCACTGATCTAGACCCGATTGAATTTGATTTGCTATTCGAGCGCTTCTTAAACCCCGAGCGGGTCTCCATGCCAGATTTCGATGTTGATTTCTGCATGGATAGACGTGACGAAGTGATCGATTATGTTGCTCGCAATTACGGACGGGATAAAGTTTCACAAATTATCACTTATGGTTCGATGGCCGCAAAAGCGGTTATTCGCGATGTGGGGCGGGTACTAGGCCACCCTTATGGCTTTGTCGATAGATTGTCAAAACTGGTGCCTTTTGAAATCGGAATGACACTCACTAAAGCCCTGAAAGATGTCGCCGAATTTCAGACGCTTTATGATACCGATGCTGATGTAAAAAGCCTGATGGACATGGCGCTTTCATTAGAAGGGACAGCTAGAAATGCTGGTAAACATGCGGGTGGTGTGGTTATCGCACCGACTAAGTTAACTGATTTCTCACCACTCTATTGTGAACAGGGTGGCGGCAATCTGGTGACCCAGTTTGATAAAGACGATGTGGAAGCGGTTGGCTTGGTCAAGTTCGATTTTTTAGGATTAAGAACTTTAACCATTATCGATTGGGCATTACAGACCATCAATAAGAAGCGGGCGGATACTAATCAGCCACCGGTAGATATCACACAGATTCCCCGCGATGATGCTGCCTCTTATGAGCTGTTAAAAAACGCGGAAACTACAGCCGTATTTCAGCTTGAATCTCGCGGCATGAAAGAACTGATTAAGAAGCTGAAACCCGATTGCTTTGACGATATTATTGCACTGGTGGCTTTGTTCCGCCCTGGTCCATTAGAATCAGGCATGGTTGATGATTATATTAATGTCAAGCATGGTGCCAAAGCGGAATATGCACATCCTATCCTGATACCTGTATTAGAGCCGACCAACGGGGTCATCTTGTATCAAGAGCAGGTGATGCAGATCGCTCGTGAAATGGGGGGCTATACCTTAGGCGGGGCGGATTTATTGCGCCGTGCGATGGGTAAGAAAAAAGTAGAGGAAATGGCGCAACAGCGGGCGATTTTCACTAAAGGCGCTATAGAAAATGGTATAGATGAAAAAATAGCGACCTATGTCTTCGACTTAATGGAGAAATTTGCCGGCTATGGTTTTAATAAATCACACTCTGCTGCTTATGCGTTGGTCGCTTATCAAACTGCCTGGTTAAAAGCCCACTACCCAGCTGCATTTATGGCTGCAGTCCTGTCTTCGGATATGGATAATACCGATAAGATTGTTATCTTGATTGCCGAGTGCCAGGATATGAAACTGGCAGTATGCCCACCAAATATCAATGTTTCTAATTTTCAGTTTACTGTAAATGAAGCGGAAGAAATCCTCTATGGTATCGGCGCAATAAAAGGCGTAGGTGAAGCGGCGATTGAAGATTTACTTCGTGAAAGAAAAACCAACGGTCCTTTTACCGGCTTGTATGACTTGTGTAAACGCGTCGATTTACGCAAAGTCAATCGGCGTGTTTTTGAAGCCTTGATACGTGGCGGAGCCTTCGATACCTTTAATGATAACCGTGCTAGTCATATGGCAGAATTACCCAGAGCTATCAAAGTTGCCGAGCGGCATGTCAAAATGGCAGAAGTAGGACAAAATGATTTATTCGGTCTGGCTGTTAATGCAGAAAGCCAGGATGATGAAATAAAGGATTACGCAAACAATGTTGCAATCTGGCCAGAAAAAGAACGCCTGGCTTTTGAAAAACTGGCGCTAGGTTTGTTTTTAACAGGCCACCCGATAGACCAGTATTGGCCAGAGCTACAAAATATCGTACATGGTAGCATTGCCAAAACTATGGCTAATGTAGAAAATAGCAGAGGCAAAATAGATGTGCGCCTGGCAGGTCTACTGGTTGGCATTCGAACCCGTCTAGATCGAAAAGGGCGAAATATGGGCTTTGCGACTCTGGATGACAAAAGTGCGCGTGTCGATGTGGCTATCTATAGTGAAACCTTTGAGCTGTATAAAGATTTATTAACGACAGATGAAGTGTTAGTGGTTGAGGGTTCGGCGCGTATCGATGGTTATTCAGGGATGTTAAGCGTTACCGCCGAAAAGTTATATAGCATGGAGCAAGCAAGGGAAAACTTTGCGCGCTGCTTAATGCTCGATTGGACGTGTGACAAAACGGCTGAAAAAACACTTGATTTTGTGCATAGCTTACAGCACACTCTACAGCCTTTTTCCGGTGGGCAATGTATGTTGGTTATCAATTACCTTTCTGATACGGCGAAAACAAGTGTGCAATTAGGCGACGAGTGGCGGGTTCATCCCACCGATGAATTGATCACACGGTTACAGCGAATTCTTAAACAAGATAACGCGGCAAGAATAAAATATCGTTAAGCGTAATATTTGTTGTTGGACGAAGCCGCTATCGCGGAGAAAAACAGCTCCATCCAGTAATTTGTCACTTCATTACCTATTATTGCTCATCAAAGGGAATGTGTAATCTCTACAAAAACGCATGAGTTTACAAGGCAATGAAAACTTCATTCGCTGCCAGCCATGGAGAGCGAAAGCGAGAGCTGGTAGTCCCCAGAAGGGTTACGGCCGTTGATTTGTCGGAATCGGAGCGTTAGCGTAGGTGAAGACAAAATAAAAGGCATTCCGAAACGCCGTCCAGTCATTTGAGGGAGTGTTAAGAAGCCAGCGCCGAGTTTACAATAGTAGTGGTGAAGTGGCACATATGCAGGACGTCTGGGGCGCTGAAAGCATTAGCGGTCGCGTTAAGTTTTTGCCGCTTGCTTGGGCTGGGATGCCCAAAACAAGCTTTCGCAAAAATAGCGACTCCCCGTTTCTGCACATTTCAATCGTCAGTATGAGTTACACTGCAAACATCTTATGTTGAAGGGTCTGCGACCCAGGACGATTGATGCATACTCCTGCGCAATGTGGCGTGTTGGAGAGTATTTCAACTATCAGTTAGAGCATTAACCCAGGTTCAATTACTGGATTATTTCCATGATTTACTTGATCGTTTGTCCTGGAGTGCGGTTAAACTGAGCCTTTATGGACTAAAGTTTTTTTATACACAGATATTACAAAAAAATCTGGACAGATCTCCAATTAATCAGGCCTCATAAAACCGTGCGTATTCCTGATATTGTAACGGTGGAAGAATCTCAGCATTTGTTTATGGTGATAACTATCCCTGACACAGGGGGGGGGGCTGCGCTTTATGACAAATGGCTACGTACCCTTTACCAATAATGCCGCTGGAAATTCGATTCGTATGACCGAAGTTCAACAGAAAATATGGGGCTGTTTTCGCAGTACCCAGAGCGCCGAGATGTTTTGTCGTGTCAGAGGTTATTTATCAACTTGCCGACAACAGGGCGGCAGTGCAACTGAGGCAATGACGCTGGTCTTTGAGAGGAAGTTACCTGGATTTTCTTTATAATTTCATTGAACTACTCAGCTTTGCTGAGTAGTTACAAACCAGTTAGATAAAGTCACCCCTATCTAAGCAATAAATAAGCTAATATCAAATTCAATACAAATAATATCCCTGCAAAAGCCTTCCAAAAACCAAGTGGATTACGTTCTAGCAATGGAAGTTGATCTTCTTTCAAATAATTAGGGTTTGGTTTTCTCAAATCTGATTCAAGTTCTGATAATTTTTCATAACGATTATCTGGGTCAATTTGAACAGCTGTTCTGACTGCCTTATCCACCCAATGGGGAATATTTGCTATATGGTTACTAATCGGTATGTACTTTAAACGATTCAGTGCTCGCTGATCTGCTGCTTTGGCAAGTCCATCACCATAGGGAAGCTTAGCGGTAATCATTTCATAAATAATACAGCCAAGAGAAAATAGGTCAGATTGTGTTGTGCCTGATTGTTCAATAAGGTATTCAGGTGCAGTATAGTGTTTTGTACCCAGTAACTCTTTACGTTCAATCGGTGTAGAAATGTCAGCAATGCCAGCAATTTTGGTTGAACCAAAGTCGACAATTTTAACCAAACCTTCTGCGGTTATCATGATGTTGCCAGGCTTGATATCTTGATGAAGCATATCAAGCCGATGAAATGCTCTCAGGCCTGAAATAGCTTGAGAAACAATATTTCTAATCATGGTTAAATCAACTTCTGTCTGGTCTTCAATCCATTGTTCTAAGGTTTTTCCCTCAATATATTCCATCACATAGTAAAGAAAACGACGAGGTCGGTGTTGCTCAATAGTCCTAATAACATGCGGGCAGTCAAGTCGTCGGCCAGCCCACTCTTCAAGTTGAAATCGTTCTAGATAGGCAGGATCATCTTCAAAATTGACTGAAGGTGTTTTAATGACGACTTTTTCATCAGTATCTGTGTCAATAGCGAGATATAGCTGACTTGTTGAACTTGCGTGTAACTCCCTTGTAATGCGATAGCCATCTAAAACAACACCTTCATATAATTCTGGTGGAAATGGTAGCGCTGTTAATTTAGAAAAAATCTCATCTGCATCTTGTGATGGAAGTTGATCAATTCGTAATAACTGGCAACTTACATTATCAAGGCTACCCTGTTTTAATGAGTGAGCAACTATTTGTTCACATATAAGTGTTAAATTTGTTTCATCTGATGTCAGTATTTTCTTAATCTCTTTATCAGATAGGTAATCATGTACGCCATCTGTAGAAATAAAGAATAGATCACCAACTTCTGTTGGTACTTTTCTATAATCAATATCTAAACGATAATCAACCCCCATTGCCCGACCAAGATACTCTTTCTCACCAGGCATATGGATTCGATGATCAGTTGTTAATTGCTCTAAACTATTCGCTCTCAGTTGATATATACGTGAATCACCAACGTGAAAAAGATGAGCTGTTGTGGACTTCAAAATTAAGCCACAAAATGTACTTGCTAAACCACGAGAAATATCTTGAAATTGATTGCTTTGACTGTATAACCATGTATTAATTGATGTAAGTACTTTGCCACCTGATTTTTTAACAGACCAGGAATCAGGAGTACTGAAGTAATCATTTAAAAATCCTGTCACACAAGTTTGGCTTGCTTGTTTTGCTTCAGAACTACTACTGACACCATCAGCTAAAGTGAAGGCAGCACCTTTTGCCGATAATAAGTTTAAATTAGTTGGAATCATATGACCTATCGAGTCTTGGTTTTCTTCTTTTATACCCTTATCAGAATAAGAACCAACACTGACTTTTAATTTGGCTGTCATTTTTCATCCTCAGAGAAACGTAACAGTCCACCTTCAATCTTTGAAAGTGGACTGTTACGTTTATTTTATATCTACTGACGTCTAGTTTACGTCAATCATTTGAACTGTGCCATCAGGCAGAATTTCAGCCATTTGGCCTTTTGGTTCATCCATAAATTGAACTGCTAATAATGTCACAATTGCTGTTGCCGCAATCACTAAAAAGAATGTTTCAGTTGTAACTAAAGACAAAATAGTTAAGAAAATCAAGGCGCCAATATTACCGTAAGCACCTGCCATACCTGCAATTTGCCCAGTTAAACGACGTTGTACTAATGGAACAACGGCAAACACAGCTCCACAGCCAGCATTAACAAAGAAAGCACATGCCATTGATGCTAACACCGCAAGAGCAATGGACCATTCAGAGGTAATTTGGCTCATCACATAATACCCAATAGACAAGCCGGCTATACAAATGCTAAGTGCATTTTTACGACCAAAACGGTCACTCAACCAGCCACCTGTTGGACGTGACACTAGGTTCATAAAGGCAAAACTTGATGCCAAGATACCCGCTTGAACTACACTGATCTGAAAGGTCTCAAAGAAGAATAAAGGCAACATTGATACAACAGCTAGTTCTGAACCAAATGCAACCATATAGGCTAAATCTAACACAGCAATTTGTTTAAATTTGTAACGATGAATGGTTGGCACCGCTTTAACAAAGATTTCTTTGTTTACTTGGTAGATGTGGTAAGCCTGATAAAAATACAGAGCAAACAAACCGATATAAATAGCTTGTACCACTTCAGCAGTTAATAAGCTAACACCACTTGGCGATAGTTTCCATGCAAGTACAGCTAAGGCTGCATACATTGGAATGTTCATGAATAAGTAAAAATAAAGGTCACCTTTACTGGTTACTTCTAAGCCACCTGATTTTTTAGGTTTAAAGTATGTTGACCCTTTTGGAGTATCTGATACTGCATTGTAGTAAATGAAGGCATAGATAAGTGCAATAACACCTGTTAACGCAACCGCATAACGCCAGCCATCGTCACCACCAAACATCTGTGCAATCGTAGGTAAAGAGACAGCTGCACCAGCTGCACCAAAGTTACCCAAACCACCATAAATACCACTTGCTAGACCAACTTGTTTAGCTGGATACCATTCTGAAATCATTCTAATTCCGATAACAAAACCAGCACCTACAAAACCAAGCATAAAACGAGCAAGAGCTAATTGTTCAAAATTTTGGGCTAAAGCAAAGAAGAAACAGATAATACTTGAAACACCAAGTAGTAAGGGAAAAGTAATTCTTGGGCCAAATTTATCAACTAACATCCCGACAACAATTCGGGCAGGAATAGTCAATGCAACATTAAGAATTAAGATTGTTTTTATTTGTTGATCACTAAGACCAAGTGTCTGCTGTATTGCAATTAGTAATGGCGCATGATTAAACCAAACAACAAAACTAATGAAAAAAGCCATCCAACTTAGATGAAGGATTTTGGTATTACCACTAAATGATAATAGTTTTAACTTTTGTGTAGGCATAGGCGAATCTCTTCTAGAGCTGTACCAACGGTGGTACCAAAAGAGACATAGCGGGAATCATGCCAAGTCATAACTCTATGTTTTGTAATTGTTTTTTAATTTCCTACTAACGGTTGAGAGCACCACAATATCGCAAAACAAAGCTGCTCCGCACTGTCTCGGTGCGCTTAAGTTCGCCGATTAAAGAGCACGTATAGATTCCATCCCCTGCTCAAGATAAATAAATAGTCACTCTGTAACTATGTTTACTCTCTGGAAACTTATTGGCATGTCTAATAATCTACTTAGTACAACTAGATTATTTGTTCATACTTCAACATCTAGTTTGCTCTCGTAAGTTTAAGGTAGTGATGGCATCATTTATCACTGTCTCTTTTTTTGTCTATTCAGTTTGAAATATTTATACGCTAGAAACAATCATAAATTCACCTTCAGTGACTAATTCTAATATTCACTTCCTGCTTCAAGCTAAGGTTAACTAAATAATTTTTTGATCTCTGGGATACATGAGCCACAGTTTGTCCCTGCTTTAAGTTGCTTGCCAATATCTTCAATAGATTTAGCTGCACCACAGGAAATAGCATCTTTAATTGTATTTTCACCCACACCAAAACAAGCACAGACTAAAGCACCGACATCGGGTTGATTTGCCCCTGGCTTACCGGCAAGTAGATTTGACCGGCTTTCATCACTTAAAGGTGACTCTGTGAATAATTGACTTAACCATGTTCGTGTAGGTAATTCATGATTAGGAGCAACAAATACTACTGCATCAAGCAGATCATGTTTAATCATGCCAGCACGAAAACGCTGTGCTGTTTGGTCAGCAAACTCTAACCATTCTCCCGCTTGACCTATTTGCTGTTTTGCCCATGCAGAATAATTATCAATCGTTGCATCCCCCGCGAGCTCATAACGCCAGAATTGTTCTCCTTTAATAGATACATAGTAGTGTGTATCAGGTAGGGTTAATCGTGTTCTAGATAAAATAAAGCCATGCCACACTGCCTGATAAGTTTTAATCTTAACCGGTGTATGTTTAAATTCTGGTTGACCCGATATGGGATCAACCACGGGATTGACTACGGCATCAACCCTAGACAATGAAGCTGTCTGCTTATTCCAATGCATAGGCACAAAAATACTACCCACTCTTTGAGTATCAGTAATCTTCACACGTGCTAACAGGGTTCCCCATAGACTATCAACTTGAGCCAAGGCACCTTGTTCTACTGACCATTTTTCAGCATCAAGGGGGTGAATTTCAACAAAGGGCTCGGGGATATGGCCATTCAGTTTCGCACTGCGAGCAGTACGCGTCATGGTATGCCATTGATCTCTAACTCGACCTGTATTTAATACTAAAGGATAGTCTTCGTTTGTTGCATTAACCGGTGGTCGAGGTGTGATGGCAATAAACTGTGCTTTGCCCGTTGGTGTAAAGAATTGTTTGTCAGTAAATAAGCGCTCCGTACCTTGTGGATTTGCAGCTGTTACTGGCCACTGTATCGGTTGAAGTTGATGGTATTGTTCATCACTTAATATGGCTAAACCACTAATATCAAAATCACGTTTCCCATCATTTTCGAAACCTGATAAAGCAGCGTGCTCACGGAAAATATCAGCACTTGATGCGTAATTAAACTGTTCTTTAAAACCTAGTTTCTCAGCTACTTGACTGATTATCCACCAATCTTCTGCTGCTTCACCAGGGTGAGCTAAGATGCTACGTTGACGTGAAATACGACGTTCGGAGTTAGTCACTGTTCCGCACTTTTCGCCCCAAGCTAATGCTGGCAATAAGATGTCGGCACAAGCCGTGGTATCGGTGTTTTGTTCACAATCTGACACAGCAACCAGCTCACACGCCTGTAATGCAGCACGTACTTTATCTGCATCAGGTAAGGTCACCACTGGGTTTGTTGCCATGATCCAAATCGCTTTTATCTTGCCGCTAGCAACATCATTAAATATGTCGACAGCTTTAGCGCCAGCCGTTGATGCTAGATTATCTGTATTCCAAAAACGAGAAACTAAATCGTGGTGTTTTAGATTTTCCAACTCCATATGAGCAGCAAGTTGGTTTGATAAGCCCCCTACTTCACGCCCACCCATGGCATTAGGTTGACCCGTAATTGAGAATGGTCCCATCCCTAGTTTACCAATACGACCTGTTGCAAGGTGACAATTGATAATACTATTTGAGTTATCCGTACCTGAAGAAGATTGATTCACGCCTTGAGAGTATAGCGTAACCACTTTTTCAGTGTCCGCAAATAGTTGAAAAAACAGCTCAACATCATGGCTGCCTAGTTCACATGTCTGTGCAACATGAACCACATTAAGATCTGAGTCTTGTGCCGATAATAAAGCATCAGAAAAACCTTCTGTATGATGATTAACAAAATCCCAGTCAATCACATCACTATGGTTTAAATAACGTAATAAACCATTGAATAATGTAGCGTCAGTTCCCGGTTTAAGAGATAAATGTAAGTCGGCGATATCGCAAGTAGCCGTTTTGCGAGGGTCAATAACGATAATCTTTAAATTAGGATTATCTTGCTTTGCTTTACTAATACGTTGATAAACAACGGGGTGACACCACGCCGTATTAGAACCTTCGATAACAATGAGATCTGCTTTTTCTAAGTCTTCATAACTACAAGGTACGGAATCACTACCGAAAGCACGTTTATAACCCGCCACAGCAGAGGACATACATAAACGAGAGTTAGTATCGATATTGGCACTACCAATAAAGCCTTTCATTAGCTTATTAGCCACATAATAATCTTCAGTTAATAGCTGACCTGAGACATAAAATGCCACCGCATTTGGACCATGTTCATCAATCACCTTTTGAAAACCAGTCGCAACGGCATCTAATGCTTCATCCCACGAAGTTTGTTGACCATTTATTTGAGGATGAAGTAACCGACCATCTAGACCAATAGTATCAGCTAATGCTGAGCCTTTTGAACATAATCTACCCAAGTTGGCAGGATGAGATTGATCACCTTCCACACTAATGGTGCCATCTGGTTTGTTAGTCGCTAAAACACCACAGCCCACACCACAGTATGGGCAGATTGTTGATATTGTTACATTTTCATTCATATTTATATTCTTGTCCGTCATACTCGTATATGCCGGGAAACATGGACTGTGGAGGTATTAACTATCGTTAGATTCCTACTTTCGAGGGAGTGACGGGCTAAATTAAAGTCTCGATATATTTCGACACTTTGAAACATCATTAGCATAAATCCTCATCAACTTGATGTTGACCAAATAAAATATCTTCACGGATCCCGGAAATGTCCTTCTCATCACTCAATAATGAAAAATACCAATTCCCATCCGTTGTATCTCCATAAAGTACCGTGCCAATAATTTTATTTTCTTTTAATACGATTTTTTTATAAATGTGGCGAGATGTATCTTGATAGATCAACACCTCTGATTCGTTATCACCAATAAAATCACCTGCAGAGAACAAGTTAATACCCGTTACTTTAAGTTTAGTTGCCGTCACGGAACTGAGGTATTTAGAACCACCTACATGAGCTAGTTGTTTAGCACAGACTTTTGCCTGTTCATAAAGTGGTGCTACAAGTCCGAATGTTTCATTTCGATATTGCACACATTCACCCACCGCATAAATATTGTCTGAGTACGTTTTTAGTGTATCGTCAACTAATACACCGCGTTCACAAGCAATACCAGAATCCTGTGCCAATTTAATATTAGGACGAACACCTACCGCCATAACAACCAAATCAGCATCGAGTTCAGAGCCATCTTTAAAACGTATTTTTTCAACACGCTCATTACCCACAAGTTCTGCCGTATCGTGATTCATTAAAAAATGCATGCCTTTTACTTGTAGCTCAGCAAGCATTAAATCTGATGCAGCTTGATCTAATTGCTGGTTCATTAAGGTATTACTCCGGTGCACTACAGATACATCCATCCCTTGAATCATTAAACCATTAGCAGCTTCTAAACCCAGTAACCCTCCACCAATAACGATGGCTTTTTTATGTGTTTTAGCTGTTTCAATCATGATGTTGACATCATTGATATCACGGAAACTAATCACTCCTTCGAGCTCCTTACCATCAATTGGCAAGATTACTGGGTTGGAACCTGTTGCGAGAATTAAACGGTCATAATATATCTGTGTGCCGCCAGCGGTCATAACACTTTGATTACCTTTATCTATTGCTGTGACTGTTGTACCCGTATGTAAGGTGATGTTGTGATCTTGATACCACTGAAAATCATGAATAACAATCTCACCAATGGTTTTATCACCTGCGAGCACTGGCGACAGCATAATACGATTGTAGTTACCGTGAGGTTCGGCACCAAATACTGTTATATCGTACTTTTCAGGTGCAAGCTTTAACAGTTCGTCGACTGTTCTCATACCTGCCATACCATTACCAATTAGGACTAACTGCTCTTTCATTACAAAGATTTACACCACGTTAAAACATATTATAAAAAAAGCCCTACTACTCATTTTCAGTAGAGCTATTCCCCATTAAACAAGACAATAGGATAATAATTTCTAGACTTATCAAACAACGGACCAGTATTGCTGATTAATGTCGAAAAACATCCACGCTAAAGCCTATGCTTTCTTCAAATATTTATGCTGGAATATGCATTTTACCTTCAGCAACCATCACAGCTTCACCACCAATTCTTAAAGCAAGTCCAGACTGAGCTTTATGATCCATTTCAATATTCAGTACACTACGACGATTTTTATCATCACCTCGATCTACAGTAAAGGTATGTGTGCCTTGTTGGGTAAAATCGAAGGAACATAAATAAGATGCAAAAGCAGGCATCGCACTACCAACAGGAGGGTCGTCATTAACACTAATATTCGGACCTAACAAACGTGCATTGAAGTTAGCATCTTTAAAGGGTGTTTTAGGTGAAAATAACAATATTTCTTGGGCTGCTGTTTGCGGTGCAGCAGACATACTCCATGAAGCGAAATTAAATTTAGCATTTCTAACCGTTTCATAATTCCACACTGGAACGATTAAATAAGGGAAGCCACATGACACAAGACGTGTTGAATATTTTTTGTGATCAATCTCATCAGGACTAATTGATAATTGCTCTGCAATTTCAGCAATAGTGGGGGTAAACCTATCAATAATTGATGACACTTTGCGTGAAAATTGTACAAAATTAACTTTTCCGGCAGAAGCGGAAACATTCACGTTTATCTCACCAATATTTTGGGTGAAGGTTAATGCCGTCACACCATCGGTTAAGGCAATATCATCACTTTCACCTAAAACAAAGGCGGTCGCAATAATGGGGTGGCCTGCAAAATCAATTTCCCCTAATGGTGAAAAGATACGCATGGTTCGAGATAAAGCTTCTCCACTCGGGTTTGAAACAAAGACAGTTTCAGATAAGTTAATTTCTCTGGCAATAGCAGCCATCTGATCATCACTCAATGAACCTGAGTTTGGAAAAACAGCAATTTGAGCACCTGCAAATATCTGATTTGTAAATACATCTGCTATGTAATAACTAAGCGTCATTTTGCTTCTCCCCATGGGGTATTGTTATAGAGGTTGACTTCAACACGGTTGCCAGTAATGCGAACCCCATACGTATTAACTTTAACCATTTTATCTTCAACACAAAGTCCAGTTCTAAGACTAAAATGTTGTTTATATAATGGTGAAGATACCATGGGTTCGCCCTGTATATCACCGATTAGTCCACGAGATAGCACATTAACTTTACCAAAAGGATCATAATTATTAATGGCAAATACGGTTTCATCTTCAAGCATGTAAAAAATAGCCACTTGCTGATCTTCTACTAACGCACACACCCCAGAGTTTGGCTGCAAATCGTCTCGACTACAAACGTCCACCCACTTGTTATTAGAGCCCATTATGCTTCCTCCGCTAGTGCAAGCTCACGCTCTTCGATATTGGCAGGACGAATTTGACCTCGCTCTTCAACAAATATAATATTCTCGTCATGTTTATCGCTATTCACGAAAGTACGGAAACGTTTCAGTTTACTTTCATCTGCAATCGTTGTTTTCCATTCACATTGATACGTATCAACAACACGCTGCATTTGAGTTTCTAATTGGTTACAGATTTCTAATTTGTCATCAATCACCACTGATTTCAGATAATCTAAGCCACCTTCCATATTTTCCATCCATACCGAAGTCCGTTGCATTCTGTCAGCTGTTTGAACATAGAATGTTAGGACACGATCGATATATTTAATTAAGGTTTCTTTATCAAGATTAGTTGCAAATAAATCTCCGTGGCGTGGTTTCATTCCACCGTTACCACAGACATATAAGTTCCAACCACCTTCAACAGCGATAATACCAATATCTTTACTTTGTGCTTCGGCACATTCACGTGTACAACCAGAAACAGCAAACTTGATTTTATGTGGTGCACGAAGACCTTTATAACGATTTTCAAGTTTAACCGCTAAACCAACACTGTCATCAACACCAAAACGACACCATGTACTACCTACACATGATTTAACGGTACGTAATGATTTACCATAAGCGTGACCACTTTCAAATCCAGCATCGATTAATTCTTGCCAAATTGGAGGTAACTGGTCTACTCGAGCACCGAATAAATCAACACGTTGCCCACCGGTTACTTTGGTATATAGACCGTATTTCTTAGCAATCTGACCAATGGCAATAAGACCTTCAGGTGTGACTTCGCCCCCCGTCATTCTTGGCACAACAGAATAGGTACCATCTTTTTGCATATTCGCTAAGAAGGTATCATTGGTATCTTGAACGCCAACGTGTGCATCTTTTAATATATATTCATTCCAGTACGATGCTAAAATTGAACCGACAGCTTGTTTACAAATTTCACAGCCTTTACCAGAACCATGCTTTGCAATTAATTCAGCAAACGTTTTGATTTCTTCAACCTTAACCAAGTTGTATAAATCTTGACGTGTATATGCGAAATGCTCACAAATATCAGTGTTAACGTCGAATCCTGCTTTTTCTAATTCACAATTGAGAACTGATTTTAGTAATGCAGCACAGCCACCACAACCTGTCGAGGCCTTAGTCTCATCTTTTAATGCACCTAATGTCGTACAGCCACCTTCAATCGACGTACAAATGTCACCTTTAGTCACATCAAAACATGAACAAATTTGTGCAGATGCAGGTAAAGCATCAGGACCTAATCCAACAGACTCATCACTGCGAGATGGCAAAATTAATGAATCAGGGTTAGTTGGCAGTTCAATGCGGTTTAAATAGTATTGAGATAAGGTCGGATAACCTGATGCATCACCAACCAATACGGCACCAAGTAATAATTTATTATCTTGGCTCACAACAAGGCGTTTATAAATACCATCCACACCATTTTGGTAGGTATAAACTAAAGAGCCAGGTGTCGAAGCATGTGCATCACCGATGCTTGCCACATCGACGCCATTTAGTTTTAATTTGGTGCTCATATTAGCACCTTTAAATGTCTCGTTGCCGCCAGTAAGGTGATCAACCACGGTACGAACCATAGCGTAACCAGGAGCCACTAAACCAAAGGTTCGATCATTCCATGATGCACATTCACCAATGGCATAGATATCTTCATCAGATGTTAAGCAATTATCATTAATGACTATCCCGCCACGGTCAGCAATTTTTAAACCTGAGGCATTAGCGAGTTCATCACGTGGGCGAATACCTGCTGAATACAAAATCATATCTGCTTCCAGCTCACCGCCATCAGCAAAAATCATCTTATGTTTGCATGTATCACCATCCACGATTTGAATCGTATTTTTACCGGTCAATACTGAAATACCCAGATCTTCAATTTTACTTGCTAGTAAGCCAGCGCCGCCAGCATCTAATTGAGCTGCCATTAATCGAGGAGAAAACTGAACAACATGTGTTTTCAAATTTAAATCTTGTAGAGCTTTTGCCGCTTCAAGTCCCAATAAACCGCCACCTACTACCGCACCCACTTTAGATGTTTTGGCTGCAGACATCATTTCATCAAGATCATCAATTGTACGATAAGCAATGCAGCCTTTACGGTCATGGCCTGGAATAGGTGGAACAAACGCCCTTGAGCCTGTAGCTAAAACAAGCTTATCGTAAGCAATTTCAACACCCTTTTCAGAGGTAACCGTTTTATTGCTACGATCAATGATAGAAGCTTTATCACCTATATGAATAGTGATATTGTTATCTTCGAAGAAACCTGCTTCCATTAGTGATAAATCATCTGCCGATTTACCAGCAAAATATTCACTTAAGTGAACGCGGTCATAAGCTGGAAGTGTCTCTTCACAGAAGGTAACAACCTCATAGTTGTCCTTTATATCACTTGCCATTAAGCTGGCTAGGAAGTTTTGGCCAACCATACCGTTACCAATTACAACCAATGTTTGTTTATTACTCATCCGAGCCTCAATAGAAGGATTAATATTATTAGTAGTGCAATACACATATCATGCCAAGAATATACATCATTGATATTGTTATTAATTACAGCGTTACTGAATAATAATTAATGCTGGGGCGCGCTAGGATGGTGCAATAAAATAGTGGTTTTGGTGCAGCGCTTCATCATTGTTAAAATAGCTTCGGCTCCACACACGCAACAGTCTAGCTCCAAGATAAACCTCAAGTATTGTTAGATCTATTTCCCAAAGAAACTGTCCCTGTATTAGTGAAATGGTTTAATAAAACAGGACACTTCAAAAGACAGATTTATCTTGTCCATTAAAGGTGAATATGCGTAAGCAAACAAAACCAAAAAGACCTGGCTATAATATTGAATTCAAACAAGATGCAGCCAAATTAGTGATTGAGAAAGGATATACTTATTAACAAGCCGTAGACAGCTTAGGTGTATCCTTAAGTGCGATTGGGCGTTGGGTTAGAGCAGAACGAGGATCAACAGTCGAAACAAAATTAACGCCTAGTTTATCTGGTCAGACCGAATGAGTCAGGCTACGTAAGTAAGTTGTGAAATTACGTATGGAGTGCGAAATATTAAAAAAGGTAGCGGTCTTCTTTGCGAAAGAAGTCGAGTAAAGTATATTTTTATTCGAGAGCAATAGAAAACCTACCCTATTACGGCATTATGTCGCGTTATGAGAGCCAGTCCCCCACGGCTCTGTCCTAGATAATCTCTAACCATCCCCTACGCACTACTAAATATAAGCTAATCACTAAAGATTAGTCTTGCACTGTCTACTAGTGTTCGCTAAAATCCATGTCTTAAACGTATACTGAAATGTAGACTGAGATTAAAGGGGCATTATGAAATTAACAGCGCGGAAAGTATCAGCACTCACTAAAGTAGGTTTACACGGTGATGGTGCGGGATTATGGTTGAAAGTGACAAAGTCAGGATCGAAAAGCTGGGTGTTTAGATACACTAGAAACAAAAAGGCTACCAGTATAGGACTGGGATCTATTCTGACGGTTTCATTAGCACAAGCCCGTGCAAAAGCATCGACACATCGTCAAGCACTAGCAGAAGGTGTTGAGCCATTGATGGCGCGCCAAGATAATACCCAGGCTTATACATTTAAGGAGTGCGCTTTACGCTATATAGAATCGCATAAATCGGGCTGGACGAATGCTAAACACGCTCAACAGTGGACGAATAGCCTGGCAGATTATGCTTATCCGATAATGGGGGATATTCCTGTCAAAGATATAGACGAGGCTTTAATCATGGAGGTGCTTGAGCCTATCTGGAATACGAAAACAGAGACGGCTAGTCGTGTACGTTGTCGAATAGAGAACATTTTGAGCTGGGCTGCCGTGCTTAAATATCGCGATCGGTATAACCCTGCGCAATGGCGCGGTAATCTTGAGCATGTGCTGCCTAAACCAAGCAGGGTAAAGAAAATAAAGCATCATAAAGCACTGCCATATGCCGATATGCACGCATTAATTTTGCAGTTGCGTAATCACGATTCAATCTCAGCTCGCGCGTTAGAGTTTTTGATCCTGAATGCTAATAGAACGGGTGAAATTTTGGGTGCAGTGTGGAGTGAAATTGACTCTGATATGTGGATTATTCCAGCGGATAGGATGAAGGCTGGAAAGGAACACAGGATCGCCTTATCTAGCCGGTCTATGGTCATACTAGAAGAAATGGCCGCTATTAGGCAATCAGATTATATCTTTGCTGGCAGCCGCTTGGCTAAAGGTTTGGGTATTGGAACGATGCGCAGGCTATTACTCGCATTAGGGCATGCTTGTACCGTACATGGCTTTCGTTCGACTTTCCGAGATTGGGCAGCAGAGAAGAGTAATCACCCGCATGAGATTTGTGAGATGGCCTTGGCGCACACAATCGCAAATAAATCCGAGGCAGCTTACAGGCGCGGTGATTTACTAGATAAGAGGCGTGCATTAATGTCAGACTGGATGCGATTTCTTGAACTGCCTACCAAACAGAAAGCAAAAGTAATACCGATCAAATCCAGAGCCTGATCTATTAATCAAGGAAGATGATGCCCTATCATTTTCCATATCCCGCTTATAGGTGTGACAATTTGTCGCACAATGCGTTATAAGCCATTGTTTTTGCTATTGTTTGTTTTTTAGCACAAAACGCTATAACTCAAAAATATAACACCCAAACCCCACCAATAAAAATATGGTTCAAACAGCTGTGTGGAACACTATTTTCTAGTACGTTGCGTCATGGCCTTGCCAATAGAATTGCGGCTAATTGTCGCGCCCTGATTTATAAGACATTGTTTTTGCGTATGTTCTTTTTATATGGCCCATATTATTCACTCAAAATATAACACCCTGATTATAATCAGATTGCCAGTCTATCTCGACGGAGAGAAAAGCGGATTCATTTCCCGCCTGACTGGTTCCTACTAATTGAATGATAGCGCCTTAATGGAGTGTTCCCATGCCCGATCCAAAAGACCCCAAAGACCTAGAAATAGCACAGCTCAAATTAGAAATCGCAAAGCTTGAACAACAGCAAGCGGAATTATGCACAGGCATTTTTGATTTTCATGAAAGAACAAGCCTGGAAATTCAGCAGTTAGAAGCTGAGAACACGGTGTTGTATAGAGAGTACCGCACCAGAGATGAAATCAGTAATAGTATGGATACCCTATTGCTTGAGTCCATAACGCATGGGCTAAACCAGCATCTGAAGCTGAACAAAGGTCGTAGAGCAAAACTAAGTAGGGCAGACGCATACTGGGCAAAATACCGTGATCTCTATGATGCTCTTGGTGATATTGGGACGCAGCGCAGTAGATTACTGAAGATACAAAACCTAATCAAAAAAGAGGTTTCTTGGCCAGTAACCAAGCCCGTTAAGAATGATTACCCAAAATTAAATACGCTCTTACGGCAATTAGTTTCCCACAGAAAAGTGGTCCATTGAGCAGAGTGGACCACTAATTTATGGTCCATTGAGCAGAGTGGACCACTCATTCATTTTCCTCTATATCAAGACATTCCCCCGCATAATAATCTAACCGCCACATTAACAATAAAGCCCGCTCATGGGCAAGGCGAATATGATGGCGAACGTACTAAGAATATCCAGCGTCAGAGAAAGAACCGGTTTAGGCCGATCCACAGTCTATCTATTGATCTCAGAAGGCACATTTCCTCCCCCACTAAAACTCACTTTGCGAAGTAGCGGCTGGCTGTCCAGCTGGGTCGATCTATGGCTAGAGATATTAATGGCCAAGAGAGATGGAACAATAGATTCTTGGGTTACAGATAATAAACTAGAGCTGGAGCCTTGGGCTCTCAACCTTATCAATCGGAAAGGGGATGGGGAATGATTATGTGCAGACATAAAAAAAGCCCTAGGGCGAGTAGGGCTTCAATATTCAACTTTTCAACTTTGTCGGCAGACAAATCAGAGATTCAAAACTGGTTTTTCATGCAGCAGGGAGAGAAAATCTGATGACTAATAATAACTCAAAAACTGTGACAACACAAGCTGGAATGCCCGCCACCGATGGCAAAAGCGCACCTACGGGAAGCGTTTGGTGTGGCTATGGTAAATACGATACCACGCCTGATAAAGTTGAAGCTAATAACCAGAAAAACGGCGGTACTAGACGCTCGACGATGCGTTCCTTCGCATTAAGCGACCTCCATACAATGGCTGAACATCCTCAGCTTGGGATTGATAAATCCCGATCTATGTGGATCACCCCATCCAATTACTGCTCGCGCCAAAAATCTGTTAATCAGGAGCATGGAAAATTCTATTACCTGAGTGTTGACAGCGACGAAAAGCAGCAATCCATTGATGAGATTAAAGCCATTGTTGATTCGTTGCTGGTGGGTGATTATATTCTTTTTACTACCGCATCCCATGACCCTGAAGCAGGGAAAACAAAATATCGCCTAATAGTTCCCTTGGTGCGTGGTGAATGTTATGAAGAATGGCATATGCACCAAGTAATCTTGAACGACAAGATGGAAGAGGCCGGAATTCCCCCCGATAGAAGCAACGAGAGCGCGAACCAGCTTGCCTATTTGCCTAATGCTCATCAGTGTTACGAATTCAGGAATATCACCAATAAAGGTGGCTTTGAGCCGAGCATACAATGGCTTGATGAAGAGCTTGAATTTAAGTTTAAAGTTGAAGAGCAGTCTGCGATGACTTCTATTGCTAAGGCAGAAAAGGCAAATGATTCGGATAAGCTATTGTCTGGTGCTTCGCTTATACGTGCGTTTAATGAAAAGTTCACTGTAGAGCATATGCTACTGCTGGCTAATTACGAACAGAACCCAAGCAATCCACTATCGTTCAATAATCCTAATAGCGAAAGCAGAAATTACGCTACTAACATCGACCCTGAGACGGGGCGCGTAAACTCTTTGTCTACTTCCGACCTACTGCACCAAGACAAAGGCGGGCATGATGCTTTTTCTGTGTTTCAGGTGTTATTTTGTGGCGATGATCGGACTAAATCACTGATTACAGCGGGTAATGAATGGGTGGTTGATGCCGATGGCAATTCATGGAACAGCAAGCACAGGGACACCCCTACTTGGGTTCGAGTTGGAAAAGGCAAGAATGGTACTCCTCTCGCAGTAAAAGAAAACCTGATCGTGCTGATGGATCATTTAGGCATTAGCGGCTCGTACGATGTCATAAAGAAATGCGTCATTATCCGAAACGTGGACAGCTTATTAGGTGAGGAAGAAAACACTATTATCGCGAAGCTTAAATCATCCAGTAACTGGTACAGGATGCCGAAATCTGTTGTAGACGATCAACTTAGCAGCATCATGAACAGTAACGCGGTTAACCCAATCACACAATGGCTGAGTAGCATTCAGAGAACCCGTACAGGCGATCCTATTGCGGATTTGGTTGGGACATTACCCATTGTTAACTATGAATGGGCGTATATCGCGTTTAAGCGTTGGCTAATACAATGCTGTGCTGCTGCTGATTATGCCAAAAATGCCAATAACCCTACAGCCTTAGCTAAATTCGAGAGCGTGCTGGTTTTCTTTGGGGCACAAGGGACTAAAAAAACAGCATTCATACGCGCCATACTACCTAAAGAGCTTAGCTCCTACGTTATCGAGGGCGTTAGTCTCGATCTCAATAGTAAAGATTCAATTCTTCAAGCACTCAGTGGCTGGATTACCGAGCTGGGGGAGCTGGATTCCACGTTTAAGCGATCAGACATCTCAGCCATCAAAGCATTCCTTTCTAAAGATGTAGATGTCGTACGCAAGCCTTATGCTAAAGCTGCGAGCAAAATGCCCCGCCAAACATCTTTTATGGGCTCCGTGAATGAAGAGAAATTCCTACGTGATGATACAGGAAACAGGCGTTATTTCCCTTTAGTCGTTACCGGCAAATTACTTGTTGCTGATGATTTCGATTGTGTGGATCTTTGGGCATACGCATGGGAGCTGTACACCACTGGAAATCAATGGTGGCTGACTGATCAGGAAGAGGTATTACAGAAAACTGCGCTAGCTGGGCATCATGACGATCTGATGAAAACGATCCTTACAGATTTCTATGACTTTGATAAGCCAGAACGGAACGCTACTCTGACTTCCAGTCTTATCATGCAAGATGTCATGATACCGATTAACCGATCAAATCAGACGAAATTAGGCAAAACGCTAAAGCAACTGGGGATAAGCTCAAACAGGGGCGAATATAAAATGCCGAGTAGGCGTAATGTGCGGAATTCATCTGTTGCTATTGTGGAAAACACAGCCAATGCAGGGTAACCGCCATTATTGCGGTTCAGCCATTGGTTGGCGTGTAGACCTCAAAATGTCACAGATAGGACAGCGCGATGTCTCCGGCCACGGCTGCCGTGGTGTTGAGGTACATTGTATACTTTTATTACTATCTATAAAGTAGTAGTATTTTATATATATATATATATATATATAGGGGGGTGGGGATATAGGTA
>Ga0209264_1000525_pt1 | contig 28867 bp, 28 predicted proteins | sample SaaInlV_DNA_150m_FD_184687 | JGI IMG/M metagenome (GOLD analysis project Ga0209264, IMG submission 184687) | Marine microbial communities from expanding oxygen minimum zones in the Saanich Inlet - SI075_LV_DNA_150m (SPAdes) (version 2) | ecosystem: Environmental > Aquatic > Marine > Unclassified... | reverse complement strand
TTTTATCTTTTCCTGTGATCACAAAATGCACGTGAATTTTACTAAATACTTTAGGAATCGTATCTACCCGTTCTGCTGAAATCTCGGCAACACAATCGGTGATGTTTTGTCTTCCTTTTTGCAGGATTTGCATCACGTCAATAGAAGTACATCCTCCCATGCCTAAAAGCAACATTTCCATAGGGCGCACGCCCATATTATTACCTCCTATTTCGGGTGGTCCATCTATCACGATGGCATGACCACTTTCTGATTCTCCCAGAAACATCATTCCGTCTACCCATTTAATACGTACATCCATTAAAATACCCTTCTGATTGAAATAATTGTTAGATTAGCATACATTAGCAATGCCAAGATATAAACTCAAGATAACCAATTTAAGAAGGAAACCATGTTTATTAATACGCTCGCTGCTTTTTTTGTCTTTACATCGCTGATAAGCCCGATAGAGGCAGCTCTGATGCTGTTGATAACAGCTTATATAGTTTATTTATTAACCCCTGCGCAGCTCACGGATCACCTGATCCTTCAGGAGTTTAAAGGTATTGATTTCTATATGTATCTACAAGCCGCCTGGCTGGGAAGACTACCCTTACTGCCAGTGTTTTTGCCTTTTTTTATTATTCTTAATGGCGCCTTGTTTTATGCAGATTACCGTTCAGATGCTGGCACATATACTATCGCCAGCTGGCTAACCATACTAGTAATTCTGGCTTTACCTTTATTCTGGTGGACGATTTCTGTGTGGCGTTGTTCACTGCATGCCAACCGTATTTGGGCGACTATGGCTAGATTTGTGATTGTCGCAGTCTATTATGAATATATACTGCGCCTGCTTATTGGCTATTACTACCCGCAGATATGGTTTAATTGTCAGCAGTTAATTATTGAATATGGTGATTGTATCTAAGGCACCTAGAAACACACATCATTCAACCTTGCTGGTGTTTTTATCCGTCATCAGCACGGTAGTAATAGTTACGTAGCCAGCTATGCGCCTATTGCTACAGCACTGATGACAAACAAAAAACCTGCCCAAATATTGGACGCTTATTTATTTCCAAGTGTCTAAGGCTACCAAACTCCGCGTGACCATTAGCGCACGGAGTACAACAGTGGATATTAAAACTATCCTTAGGGTTAACCTTTACTCAGTCACACAGTCCACACCGGCAATCATTTTCTGTAGCTCGCCTTTATTGTATAAATCCATAATAATATCGCAGCCACCGACTAATTCACCAGCTATGTATAGTTGTGGATAGGTTGGCCATTGCGAGTATTCCTTTAAGGCTTCACGGACTTCCTGATCTTCAAAAATATTGATATACATAAATTTTGCACGGCAAGCTTGCATCGCTTGAATCACTTGCCCTGAAAATCCACACTGTGGAAAATCTGGCGATCCTTTCATATATAACACAACGGAATGACTGCCTAATTGATCTTTAATTCTTTCTACTGCATCCATAATATTTACTCAAAAAATAAAAACCTAGTAATTTTATCAGGATTTATCAAACAAAAAAAGTTTCGTCACTAAACAATTATTTCTTGCTCATTAAAATTAACAAAACTATAATCAGCCCTTTTTTCAAAAAGCTTGCGAGAACCTTGGATTCTTTTATGCTTTATTAATAAGAACATTATGACCAGTCATATTATGCCCACTTATGGGCGGCTTGATGTCACTTTCACCAAAGGTGAAGGCGCCTGGCTCTGGGATCAAGACAATAAACGTTATTTAGATGCCTTATCTGGTATAGCTGTCTGTAGTTTAGGTCATGCACATCCTGCTGTGCATAAAGCACTATGCGCACAAAGTCAGCAGTTAGTGCATACCTCAAACCTATACCATATCCCAGGGCAGGAAAAGCTAGCAACAAAGCTGTGTGAACTTAGCGGTATGGATAATGTTTTTTTCAGTAATTCTGGTGCTGAAGCGAACGAAGCAGCCATCAAAATTGCGCGGCTGTTTGGCCATGAAAAAAACCATACCAATCCAACCATTATTGTGATGCAGCAAAGTTTTCATGGTCGCACCATGGCAACCTTGTCCGCTACAGGAAACCCAAAGGTACAAGCAGGTTTCGAGCCGCTACTAAATGGCTTTGTACACGTACCCTTTAACGACATTGCAGCCATAGAATCTGTTCTTAAACAGCATGATGATATTGTCGCCATTCTGGTTGAGCCTGTCCAAGGTGAAGGTGGTGTAAATATTCCTGCACCTGACTATCTCAATAAAATTCGCGCCCTTTGTGACCAGCACGATATCTTAATGATGCTAGATGAGGTTCAAACGGGTATCGGCAGAACTGGTGCTTGGTTTGCTTTCCAGCATAATCATATTATTCCTGATGTTTGCACCCTGGCGAAAGCACTTGGCAATGGCATGCCTATCGGCGCCTGTATGGCAAAAGGCAAAGCTAGCAAGTTGCTCACCGCTGGCAAGCATGGCTCTACCTATGGCGGCAGCCCATTGGCTTGTAGTGTCGCATTAGCAGTACTGAATACTATTGAAGAACAGCAACTTTGTCAGCAGGCAAGCGATAAAGGCAATGCTATAGCTCAGGCATTTAGTACACGCCTTAAAAATAACCCGCATATTGTAAATATACGCAATAAAGGCATGATGATCGGTATAGAACTGGATTTGCCTTGCGCTGAATTAGTGAGTCTCGCCTTAGATGCTGGCTTACTGATTAATGTAACAGGGGATACTAGCATACGCTTATTACCGCCCCTGATCATAAGCTACGAACAGATTGATTTGCTTGTCGACATCCTATCCAGCTTAATTGACGGCTATACAACATAATAAAAAACATGAACAAGCCTAGACACTTTATCAGTTTACTTGACCTGACTAGCGATGAAATCCGCGCTTTAATCCAGCGCGCCATGGTATTAAAGAATACCCATAACCCTGATTTCGAGCCCTTAAAAGGTCAGGTATTAGCGATGATCTTTGAAAAATCATCGACCCGCACACGCATATCATTTGAAACCGGCATGACCAACTTTGGCGGTAGTGCGATCTTCCTATCCCCGCGCGATACTCAATTAGGTCGTGGTGAGCCGATCAAAGACAGCGCTATGGTTATATCCAGTATGGTCGATGCCATTATGCTGCGCACTAATGATCATGCAACCGTTATTGAATTTGCAGAACACTCCAGTGTTCCAGTTATCAACGGTTTGACAGATTTATTACATCCCTGCCAATTACTAGCAGATATGCAAACTTACTTCGAGCACCGAGGTGATATACAAGGCAAGACGGTTAGCTGGATAGGTGATGGAAATAATATGTGTCATTCCTATATAAATGCAGCCATACAGCTGGATTTTAATTTGCAAATCGCCTGCCCCGAAAGCTATCTTCCCGAAACTGAAATGATCAAATCAGCAGGAAGTCGCGTGCAAGTGTTTAAGAGTCCATTAGATGCAGCCAAAGACTCTGATTTAATTGTTACCGATGTATGGGCAAGTATGGGGCAAGAACAAGAACAGCAAAAGCGTGAACTTGCCTTTAAGGATTATCAAATCACTCAGGAAATCATGGATAATGCTCATGCAGATGCATTATTTATGCATTGTCTACCTGCCCACCGCGGCGAAGAAGTTGCGGCAGATGTTATTGATGGGGCGCAGAGCGTTATTTATGATGAAGCAGAAAACCGCTTACATGCGCAAAAAGCCTTATTGGAATTGCTAATGTGTGCATAACTTCGTAAACTGATAACTTTATCAGCTCTCGGAAACTCAGCCCCTAGAAAACCGCAACCGTAGTCACTGGTAGTCTAAGTTCCTCTGAAACACAGAGTGTCATCGTTGCAATAAATATCAGGATATATTTGTGAAATATTTTTTTTATCTAGTTTTAACTTTGCTTAGTTGCAATAGCGCCTTTGCCAAGACTGTTTATGTGATTGACAGTATGAAATTCACCCTACGTAGCGGTGAAAGCAATTCTCATAAAATCGTAAAAATGCTTCCTAGTGGTTCAAAACTAACATTACTCGATACCAATAAAACGACAAAATACAGTAAAGTCAAAACAGCTGCTGGTGTTGTTGGCTATCTTCCCTCTCGTTTTACACAGGAAAAGCCCATTAGCAGTTGGTATTTAAAAAAGGCTAATGAGAAACTGGGATTGTTACAATCTGAAAATGAGCAGATAAAACTTAGCTTGGCAGAACTACAAAAAAATAATAGCAGCTCAACCTCTAGCAATACCAATCTAACTAAAGAGCGCGATCAACTCAGCACTGAACTAAATGATTTGCGCCAGACTGCTTCTAACGCCATACAGTTGAAACGACAACGCAATGAATTACAAGAGCGCGTGGTTAATGTTGAGCGTGAATTACAACAACTTAAAAGAGAAAAACAGGCTCTGGAAGACAGCACTAGTCAGGACTGGTTCTTGTATGGTGGTATTTTATCTTTTCTAGGTATATTCTTTGGTTTGTTAATTCCCAAAATCAGCTGGCAACGTAAATCACACGGTAACTGGGACACATTCTAATTTCACCCTACCTTATAGGGTGTGTTAAACGCACCTTATTTGACAGATAATGGTGCTACACTCACAATTAAACAATAAGATAATCAGATGGCTAACGATAAAAATACCAGAACTTTTTCATCCAAAGTTGTAGACGGCATGGAACGCGCACCCAGTCGCGCAATGCTACATGCTGTCGGGTTTACAAACGAAGATTTCCAGAAACCGCAAATTGGTATCGCTTCTACATGGAGTATGGTGACGCCGTGTAATATGCATATCAACAAACTTGCCGACGATGCCGCTCGAGGTGTCGACGATGCCAATGGTAAAGCCATCATCTTCAATACGATTACCATTTCTGATGGAATCTCGATGGGTACTGAGGGCATGAAGTATTCGCTGGTTTCGCGGGAAGTGATTGCCGATTCTATAGAAACAGTGACCGGCTGTCAGGGCTTTGATGGCATTGTCGCTATTGGTGGTTGTGATAAAAACATGCCAGGTTGCATGATGGCTATTTCACGTCTGAACCGCCCTGCTATTTTTGTTTACGGCGGCACGATTATGCCCGGCTGTCATAAAGAAAAGAAACTGGATGTAGTCTCGGTATTTGAGGCCGTAGGCGCACGCGCGAATAATCAAATTGATGATGCTGAACTAGCTGCTATCGAAGAAAAAGCGATACCAGGTGCCGGTTCCTGTGGTGGTATGTACACAGCCAACACTATGGCATCAGCTATAGAGGCGTTAGGAATGAGTTTACCTGGTAGTTCTGCACAGGCAGCTATTTCAGATGAAAAACGCAAAGATTGTGAACGTGCAGGTGCAGCCGTCCTAGAACTGCTGAAAAAAGATATCAAGCCCAGCGATATCATGGATAAAAAAGCATTTGAAAATGCCATTACCGTGATTATTGCTTTAGGCGGTTCGACTAATGCAGTTTTACATATGCTAGCGATGGCTCACGCTGCTAATGTGGACATCCAGTTACATGATTTCACGCGTATTGGTGCTAATGTACCCATGGTAGCTGATTTAAAGCCTAGTGGTCGCTATCAAATGGCGGAACTCATTGAAATTGGTGGTATACAGCCACTGATGAAAATATTGCTTGATCGAGGACTGTTACATGGCGATTGTTTAACCGTAACAGGTAAAACACTGGCTGAAAATCTTGCCAATGTGAAGCCCTACCCCGTCGATCAGGATATGATTTTGCCATTAGACAATCCGATTAAAAAAGACAGTCATTTAGTCATTCTGCACGGCAATTTAGCAACTGAAGGCTCAGTAGCTAAAATCACCGGTAAAGAAGGCTTACATTTTACCGGTACGGCGAAAGTCTACGATGCCGAAGAACAAGCCCTGCAAGGTATATTAAAGGGTGATATTGTTAAAGGTGATGTGATTGTCATTCGCTATGAAGGCCCTAAAGGCGGCCCTGGCATGCGTGAAATGCTATCGCCTACTTCTGCCATTATGGGTAAAGGTTTAGGCAAAGACGTAGCATTGATTACCGATGGTCGTTTTTCAGGTGGTACACACGGCTTTGTCGTTGGACATATTACACCGGAAGCCTATGTTGGTGGGCCACTAGCAATCATTGAAAATGGCGACAAAATCAGCATTGATGCTGAAAGAAAAAACCTGACTTTACATCTGGAAGATGCTGAAATTTCTGCTCGCTTAGAGAAATGGCAGCAACCTGCGCCTAAATACACTCGTGGTGTATTAGCAAAATATGCGAAACTGGTTAGCTCTGCTTCCACGGGAGCGGTAACTGATATCTAGTGCTGCACCATCTTCCTTTGCTGGATATAAAAATCATTAAGCTGCTGATTTAAAATATAAATCACGTTAATTTGTTCATCTATCCAAAATAAGTACTGCACGAAACCATGTGCTGGGTTACGTTTTTTTGCTTTGAAAAAAAATCTAACCCAGCCTACATTAGATTTTTTATATCGTTCTAAATGCCTAATTCTGATTCATTTGTAAACTGGTTTCGCGACTCATCGCCCTATATTCATGCGCATCGTAATCGCACTTTTGTTATCTACTTTGGTGGTGAGGCGGTTCTGGATGACACTCTACATAATCTAATTCACGACTTTGCCTTATTAAATAGTCTGGGTATCCGCTTGGTTCTTGTTCATGGTATTCGTCCGCAGATTGACCAGCGTTTAAAGCTTCAAAATAAACAATCTCAATTTTACCAGCAACTACGCATCACCGATCATACCGCCTTGCAATGCGTTAAAGAATCGGCTGGGTTAATAAGGATAGAAATAGAAACACTGCTCTCTTTAGGTGTAGCAAACTCCCCCATGTCAGGAGCTAAAATCAGCGTGATTTCGGGTAATTTTGTCACCGCTCAGCCTTTAGGTGTACTTGATGGTATAGATTATCAGTATACCGGCAAAGTACGCCGTATCGATAGTGCTGCCATACACCAGCAACTCGATTTAGGTCATGTGGTGCTTATTTCTCCGCTCGGCTACTCACCCAGTGGCGAACTATTTAATTTATCTGCAGAACAGGTAGCCACTGAAATTGCCACTTCCTTACAAGCAGACAAACTCATTTTAATGACTGAACAAAGTTGTCAGAGCACTGAATCAGGGCAACTTATCGCGCAAATGACGACCTTAGAAGCCGAGTATTTAATTAATCATGAGCCCCAGTTGGAAGCCAGTACCCAATGCGCTATACAATCCGCGATTGATGGCTGTCAATCGGGTGTGAATCGGGTACATATTTTAAATAGGCATATCGATGGCGCATTACTCATTGAGCTCTTTAGCCGGGATGGTATAGGTACGCTAATTAGCTCAACTGAATTTGAAATCATCCGCCCAGCAGTATTAAGTGATATTCCGGGTATACTAGATCTTATCACCCCTCTAGAACAACAGGGGATCTTGATTCCACGTTCCGAAGAACACCTCGAAATTAATATTAATGATTATATTGTTATCGATCGCGACGGGCTGATTATTGCTTGTACGGCATTACACCCTCTAGAACAACACGCTGGTTTGATAGCTTGCTTAGCAGTGCACCCGGATTACCAAAAAACAACCAGAGGCAATCAGTTACTCGAACAATTATTAAACAAGGCCAAACAGCATTCAATCACGCGGCTATTTGCTTTGTCCACGCAAACCATTCTCTGGTTTAAGGAACGCGGATTTCAGGATAGCCAATTCACTACACTTCCCGCTGTCTTGCAAGAAAGCTATAATCACTTGCGTAATGCTAAGGTATTAACAAAAGACCTTTAAATGAGTCTATTAAACTCCGTAGAGTGCCCTAGCGTAGCGATTTCCATCATAGCGCTAGATAAGTTGTAACCACCAACTGGAGAACACCCTGTCGTCGGTAGTGCAAAATACTCCCGTAGCGTAGCTGCGCAGTTTTTAGAATTTTTAGTTTCTTGTTCCTAGTTGTTCTTTTTGTTTTTTACTTAACTTTGGTTTTTTCTTTTTAGGACTTTTCCGAGGTAAAGGTGGTGCTACTTCATCAACCTCAAAACCAGCTATTACTTCTCTCTTCAAATTTAGCGCATTATAGCCTTCTATCACAGCAAAATGCGGGTACTCATGATGAGAAATTAAGGAAATAACCAGTCCTTTTTGTCCGGCTCGGCCTGTTCGTCCTACTCGGTGAATATAATCATTGGCCTCGCGCGGCAAATCATAGTTAATCACACAAGGAAGTTGTTTGATATCAAGGCCCCGCGCTGCGACATCGGTGGCAACTAAAATACGAATATTTTTAGCCTTAAAGTCTTTTAATGCCTCTGAGCGCGTGGATTGCTCTTTATTACTGTGCATGGAAACCGCTTTAATATTTCTTTCTTCCAATTTTTTAATCAGATTATCGCAAGTCCGCTTAGCACTGCAAAATATCAGTACCTGCTCCCAGTCATTCTCTTGAAGCAAGTGGGCTAAAAGATCATTTTTTTGGTGATAATTAACGGTAATAACGCGCTGTTCAATGCCTAAGTCATTAGATAATTCATCCATATTAATAATTTCAGGATCATTCATTACTTCACGAACTAGCGGAGTAATGCTGTCTGGAAAAGTCGCTGTAAACATCAGGTTTTGCCGCTTATTGGGTAATAATTTGCTGATTTGCTCAATTTCTTCCTGAAAATCACCTTGCGTCATGCGATCTACTTCATCTATAACCAAGGTTTTAATTTGATTAAACTTAATTGCATTTCCCTCAATTAAGTCGAGTAAGCGCCCCGGTGTCGCTACTAGAATATCCGTTCCGCCGCGCAATTCCAGTAATTGAGGCTTAATCTTTACGCCACCATAAACACTTTGGCATCTAATCTCTGGGTAAATGTTGGCAGAAAACTGTTTAAAGACTTCAGTCGCTTGTATCGCTAACTCGCGAGTAGGAACTAAAACGAGTACTTGCACGCAATTACTAACGGCTCTCTTTGAGCTATCAAAGCGTTCATCACGACCTCTACGCAAATAAACATTCTGGTTACTTAAGTTATCTAATAAAGGCAAGACAAAAGCGGCGGTTTTTCCAGAGCCTGTATCTGCCCGTGCCAATACGTCTTTACCTTCAAGGACGGCAGGGATTGTTTTAAGTTGTATATCTGTTGGTTTTTTAAACCCCATTGCTTTAATGGCAGACAAAATATCCTCTGAAAAGGAAAATGATTCAAAATTAGCTTTAGGCGTGCTGTTTTTCATAATTAAGAAGGGGGAGGTGAGCAATGGATTGGTGCTGTGTATTAAATAATATCAGTTTGTGGGATACAGGCTTCGGCCTGCATCTTTAATAAAGCAGACTAATGTCTGCGCCCTAAACGAAATTATTTCATATGCGGTCTTTATTTTAACTTAAAACTTTTAGAAGGTTCATATTTGCATGCATTATCACTCATCTAACTTTTAAGCCACTTTTTGTAATTCGATCATTTTGGTGTCAGTGTTACCCTGTCAATGGCCAAAATAAATGAGCCAGTTTCGACCATTAATATTGAGCCACTTTTCAAGAGAAATAGTTAGTCATTAAGACATACGCATGTCATTCACAATCATATTTTTTACAAGCATCGCTCAGTTTTTGCAGATAAAACCGGTAGTCTTCATCAGCTACAAAAATAATACCTCGATTATTTCCACGCTGAATAATATGTTGTGGCTGCCCAGGAATCACAAAACGGGGAAGTCGTGCCATTTTATCTTTCACCTGTAGCTTATTTCGAAGAGTATGACTTAGAGCATAATATAATATATTATTTCATTCGAGTCTGACCCCATTGATTTTGTGACCCCATTGGTTTCGATTGGGACGAGTATATTAACATAGGAGCTAACTATACATTTTTTTAGGCATAAAAAAAGGGAAGGCTATTACACCTTCCCAGATACCGAGGTACAGCTTGTAACTTATTACTTAGAAACCAAAACCTACGTATGCACCTGTTGTCATACCATTAAGGTTAACACCATCTAAAGATCTAAAAGTCAGGTTATAACGAACGTCAGCACCAACAAAGATATTCTGCCAAACGCGATAATCCATACCTGCTCCAAAATGCATACCTGGCTCTAGTACTGTTACGCCGTTTGATGGTGGGCTGATAACATGAATAGCTAAACCGATTGGAATAATCCAGGGTCTGAAATCGCTACCCTTCATAAACTTGATTTTTGGTGATGCTGTTAATGTAAACTGGTTTACTGTAACAGTGCCTTGAGTGCTCAAAGGTGTACCAAGTGCTCCATTAGTTACAGTAGGAAGAGGTTGCAAATTTAAATCTTTTTTATCAAACGACTTGTATTCAAACATGATCTCACCTAGCACTTCGATGCTATCTTCCAGAGTAAATAAGTCATCACTTAAAACAAGGTCTAAACCAGCACCCACATACCAGCCGTCTTGCTTACCATTTGCAGTATTTGATAGTCCTGCTGTATCCGTTAAAATATCACCAGTACGAGCATCATTATTTCGCGCATAACCACCACGGAAGGAGACCATGTTGCCGCCACCCATCGTTTGTCTTTCGGTTTCCTGCTTTTCTAAGTTGGCAATTCGCGCTTTTAACTCTGCCATATCATCAGCACTAGCCTGTGGTGCTACTGCTAATCCGGTTAATGCTAGAAGCGCTGTCGCAGCACTCAGAGCTAATTTAGTATTTTTAAACATAGTCCCCCCAAGGGTTATTATAAGGTTTGTGCAAATATTACAACAATTCGTATCTTTTATACAACATGTTGTAACACGATGAAAATAATAGCAGTAAACTTTAATCCTTACAAGTTTATAGAGCATTTTTTTTAAAATATTATTTTCTTTGTTTATCAATCACTAATGAATACTTAATAAGTATTAACATAAAATATTAAAGATTGTCGTATCATTTGTTGCTAATTAACAACTCATTTTAAGAAGTAATGAATCGGCTACAAATAAACAGGGAGAGATCGGCTAATAGAGAGGGGGGATATATTGTCCCGAGTGGCATGCCGGGTGCTGAATGATCAAAAAGGAGGATGAGAGTTAGCTAATTGATACTGTTTAATAAGTGCATAGACATTTTTAGTCGTCAAGGAACTGATAGCAGCCTCTTGATGAGACTGGCTCCCATAAAAATAATTTACTGAATACGCACGAATCTAAAACGATTTTATTCATTATCAGCTTTATTCGCAACTAGAGGGTTTGCTTTGCCCTGCCTAAGCCACCGAACCCTTTCTTCAGAAGCTAACTCCGATTTAACCGGTTCAATATCTGAGATCATGTTTATAAACTTTTTATTATTTTCTTTTTTCTACTTCCTGCAGAGCATGGGCAATCGCTCTATTCATAAGAGCCGTTTTTGCCCCCTGGGAATGCAGCCTAGCCCCAACTTTATCTCTTGCGTCAGGTAATAAGTTCGTTCTTTTTTTTGGCCTCACTAGGAGGCTGTCCAAGAATAGAGACCCTACTACGGAAAAATCCCTTTTAGCCATTGTTCCCGAACATTTTCGTTAAAAAGCGCAACTATTCGCCTCAAATATTCGAAAAAACTGACTCAAAAAGGCTTCTATTCTCGGACAGCCTCCTAGAGTGTGTATTTTTCATGGCGCCATTATTATCATCTATTAATGACACCACTATTTAACATATTAGGCGCCTGGAAATTAATAATCGTCCCATCTTTGGGCAGGTTTTTTTGTTTATCATCAGTGCTGTAGCGATAGACGCATAGCGAGCTACGTAACGATGTCTACAGTGCTGATAGCGGACAAAAAGACCCGCGAGGATGGATGATGTGTGTTTCTAGGGGCCTTAAATCTACCCTGCCGAACTTTCTCTTTGCTTTAGGCGAAATAAAGCAGAAATATCCTCGTCAGCAAAGCCCTCTTTTATCAGCTCATCATAATCGAGGAGGGTCTGCTCGACCCCGGGTAAACTTGCCAAGTTTTTTGCTGCCATGGACTGACAGATTTTTAGATCTTTATGATGTAAGCCCAGCTTAAACCCTGGCTGGAAATCCTGTTGAGTCATGCTTAGGCCGCGGTGGTCTAAAAACCAGTTGCCAGCAGCGCCACCAGCAACAACCTCAATCACTTTTTCTAAGGGCAGCCCTTCTGCCTGTGCAAATGCCAGAGCCTCGGTAACTGCCTGGTTAATACCTGCTACCATAATTTGATTTACCGCTTTGGTTCCTTGCCCCATTCCGGTTTTCCCCATATAGATTATGCGTGCACACATCGCTTCTAATACTGGTTTTACTTTATCCAATATGGCGTTATCACCGCCTACCATCATTGCTAAAGTGCCATTTTCAGCACCTTCTACACCACCTGATACAGGCGCATCCAGAAAATGTATTTGTCTGCTGGCTAATAAATCAGCGGCAACCAGAGCTGTTGCACTACTGACGGTAGAGGTATCAATAACGATGCAGCCTGGCTTGACGTAAGGCAATATTGCATTTATGACTTCTAGCAGGTCATTATCGGCGGAAACACAGATAATAATAATGTCTATACTGGAGGCAAGCTGCTGAATTGAGATAGCAGCCTCAATTCCTAACTCTGCTGCTAGTTTATGTGCTTTATCCGGAGTTCTGTTCCAAAGCTTGGTTAAATAACCCGATCGGGCAATATTGCGCGCCATGCCTGTGCCCATAGCGCCCAGACCAATTATTCCTGCTTGCATTGCTAACCTCCTAACTCAAGAGAATTTGTAGGCCGCGGCTTTAGCCCGCCTGTTCCTTAATTTTGATAATGGAGGGTAAAGCCTCCCCCCTACAATTGGATGGATTATTACCACTGCTGCCCGCTATTTTGCGGTTGCTTCTGGCGCCCATACTGGTATTTGAATTTTCGCTTTAATAATCCCGATGGATCATCAGGAATGCGCTTCAACCATTGCTCGCTTGCTTGCTGTTGCTCTTTCTCTTCAACGCTTTCTTCACTGGCTTGTGCGCTTTCAGCTTCTTGTTCAGCTGGATTTTCTTCTTTATCAGCTTCGCTTTGCTCTGGTTGCATATCTTCCTGGTCTTGTTCCTCATCAGTTTCACTAGCAGAATCTTGTTGCTGATCCTGAGCAGCATCCTGCTCTTGTGAATCTTGCTTTTCTTGTTGTCCCGATTGCTGCTCAGATTGCTCTTCTGATTGCTCTCCCTGTTGGTTCTGCTGTTCTTGCTGATCGCCAGATTGATCATCCTCCTGGTCTTTTTTATCTTGTTGCTGCTGATTTTTATCCTGCTCTTGTTGTTGCTGCTCTTGTTGTTGCTGCTCTTGTTGCTCTAGCGCCTTTTCGACCAGCTCTTTATTATATTGAGCATCTTTATTATCTGGATTGAGATTTAAGGCTTGATCATATGCCTCAATGGCATTATCGAGCTGCCCTGACTTTGCTAATACATTGCCCTGATTATAAAATCCGGTATCCGTCGATGCAGGTAGCATTTGCTCTTCTTCAGAGAGTGCCTTATCGGCTTTATAGCGTGCCGCTGCCTGCCAGGCAGGCTCGGTAAACTGCTCTGCCGCCTGCTGGTAGTTGCCATTTGAATATTCCTGCTGCGCCTGCTGCTCGCTGGTTTGCCATAGATCCTGCCACTCGAAGGCATAGCTGTTTTCAGATACAGGCAATAAAAAAATAAATAACCAGGCAGTTAGAGTGCTGATTTTATGTCGTGTCATTATTGTTCACCATGGAGAGCATGAAGGACTTGAAGGCCTTTCTTTGGGCTTTAAGTGTTTTATTTGAATACTTTTATAAAACGAAGCTTTTTAAGCCTTGCTTTAATAGTTTTACATTAAAGTTAATTAGGAAGCCGTGTTTAATATTAGCCCGCTTCATATAAGTCAAAAGCTGTGCTTGATGAATACCTGTGTATTTTACTGGTAAAGGGTACTCAAGCTTGAATTCTATCTGGTTAATTTTTAGTTCATGTGCGAGGGATTACTGATAAGTAGATTCCAATAATCCAGGGCCAAGTGTTTTATGAGCTTCAATGGCGCAACCAATCACCGTAGGCACCTGGAAACAAATAATCATCCACCCTTGCGGGTCTTTTTGTCCAGGAGCCTTATTAGATAAATCACTAAAACTATCCTGACACAGGGGGTACCTTCAAGCCCTTCATGGTAAAACATGGGTTGTGAGATGACAGCTTGTCAGCTCCCTAATAATAGCCCGCGCCTAAACGAAAAAGCGGCGAGCAGTAATATTGGCAGCAATAGCCAGACGCCTGCTTCTACCCAGTTTTCTAGCAGTAAATCATTATTCTGCACTTCACTTTGCTGTGCTGTTTGATCAAAATAATGACTAAGTCGCTCTATATCCGCATCGGTATCGGTCATTTTCTGATAGATACCGCCACTTTCCTGAGCTGCTTTTCTTAAAGCAGAACTATTTAATTTTGCTAACACGATATTGCCACCGCTATCTTTCAAAAACCCGCCTTGCGCTAATTTTATAGGCGCACCTTCTTGTGTACCCACACCCAGGATGGAAAGCTGATATGCTTTGGGTAAGTCGGCTTGCTCTATCGCTTCTGTTATTTTATCGTCGTCGCTAATTAGCAATATCTGGCCTTTTTGCAGGCCGGCATTCTTAAATAGTTGCACTGCATGCTGTAAGGCGATCGCGGTGTTACTCCCTTGTGCTGGCATAATATCGCTGTTTAGTGCAGCTAACTGGCTGTTGATGGTTTCTGTGTCATCAGTTAACGGCGTGACCGTAAAAGCAGATGCGGCATAAACCACTAGCGCTGTCTGGCCATCCTTGCGTTTTTGTAACAGGTCGGAAATCTTATACCGCGCCCGTATCAGGCGCGAGGGCTTTATATCACCAGCATCCATCGAGCGCGATAAATCCAGAACGATGACCAGAGCCGCCGCATTTCTAAAAACTGGGGTGGGTATACGCTCCCAGGTAGGTCCTGCCATTGCAAGAATAGTTAGAACAGCCGCAAAGCTACTGGTAAATAATGGCATACGACTTTGCTGTGTAAGTTTTTCCTGTAAAACAAAAGGTAATAAATCAGCATCACAAACGGCTTGCCAGCTTCCCTGCTGCAATTTATTTTTTACGCTAAGCACAATAACCATCAGCAAGGGAATAAATGCCAATAACCAGTAGGGTCTTAAAAAATGAAATTCGCTAAGTATCATCTCCATCGTAATCGCGCCATGCTAATCAGTGCTGCTAATATCAAGGTAACTCCCAAGGGCCAAAAAAATAATTCAGAACGCGGACGAAAGAATTGTTTGTCTTTTTCAACTGGCTCTAATTGGTCTAGTAACTGGTAGATTTGTTTAAGCTCATCGGTATTTCTGGCGCGGAAATATCGACCACCGGTTTTTTCGGCAATCGCTGTCAAGGTCTTTTCATCTAGGTCGCGTGACGGGTTAACTCTGCGCTTTCCAAAAAAACTACTGACGATCATCTCATCTGCACCGATGCCTATGGTGTAAATTTTTAGCTGGTGCTGGGCGGCAATTTCAGCGGCTTTTATCGGCGTCACTTCGCCTGCCGTATTGGCACCATCGGTGAGTAAGATTAATACCCGAGTATCTGTTTGCTGGTCTTGCAGGCGTTTCACTGCCAGGCCAATGGCATCACCTATGGCCGTACTTTCCCCTGCCAAACCTATGGCCGATTCATTTAATAAAATTTGCACCGTCTTGCGGTCGAAACTTAGTGGTGTTTGTAAATAGGCATTGGTACCAAATAATATCAAGCCGATACGATCTCCTACCCGTCGCTCAATAAATTCATTAGCTACTGTTTTAGTCGCAGTCAAGCGATCTACCGCCTGATTATTGACGATAAAATCCTGCTCCTTCATACTGCCTGATAAATCCACTGCGAGCATTAAATCACGTCCACTAACTCCCTGTTCTATTGGCTCACCTAACCATTGTGGGCGGGCACTTGCGAGCACCAGAAAACACCATGCCGCGATAGCTATCCATAAAGCCCAGGGTTTATTCGATACCCTGGCTTGCTGGCTTTGTGCGACATTGAAGTCTTGCAAAAAAGGCACGATAAGCGCAGCCTGTTCGCTGACTTTGGCGGCAGGAAAAAAGCGCCGGATTAACCATGGTAAAGGGAGGATTAGCCATGCCCATGGCCAGACAAAATGAATCATGTTTTAGGCTCTTTTTGTGCGTTTAACCAGTTTTCACATAAATTAATCAGCGGCGCCAGATATTGTGTATCAATGTTTTGACTATACAGCGCATCCGTTAATAGCCAACCGGTGTCGCTATTAAAGCCCCGGTTAGGAATACTTTCATCCAGAAAATTGAGCCAGTCTTCACCCGTAAGACTGGCAACATCTGCGCGTGGATACAGGCTGACAGCGGCGCGGCGCATTAAACTAGATAAAGCGACTAACTTTTCCCGCTTGGGTAATTGTTCATTTTTTCTAAGTGCAATAAGGTGTTTTTTTGCAGATTTTAGCGCGGTCTTACGCGTGATATATTTGTACCATCGATAGCCCAGGTACAGACAAAGCGGGATCAGTACTGCTAAAATCCACCAGCCTATGGCAGGGGGCCACCAGCTAATTGCCGGAGGTAAATGGATATCACGTAAAGGAAGTTCAGGTGCTTGCATGTATTATCTGGGGGGATGTAGGTAAAAAGCGTGCTATTGAAAATATTCTAAGGTTAATCGGTCTAATTTAGAGCAATGATTTTATAACATCCACCACTTGTTTGTCTTGTTATCCTGTATTACTGGTGCTAGATTTTTGTTTATAACTGTATGGAGTATGAACTTAAGCTATTAATTATGTCAATGATACGCTGTTATGACAGAAGCCATTTGGCCACGCATAGTATACATATTCACTAATAGCGGCTATTATGACGGGCAGCGCTAGTATTTTATTCTATGAAAAAGAATCACGGGTAAAGCAATGTCAAACAATGCCTCAAAAAGATCAAACATGGATCTTATCATTACTTTTGGCCCTGCCATTTTACTGGTTATAACGGGATTCTGGTTTGCCTATCAATTTGTTGCCCCACCACCACCGAAAAAGTTTGTTATTACAACCGGCTCCAAGAGTGGAACCTATGACAAAATAGCACAACAATACCGCGAGGAACCTGCCAAGGAAGGAATCGAACTGGAAATTGTTAGTTCATCAGACCCAGGGGAAAACATCAGTCGCTTAATCAATAAAGAGGCTGACCTGGCTTTTATTCAAGGAGGCACAGGAAAAGATGAGCCAGGACTTTATTCGCTGGGAAGTCTTTACTATGAACCTTTATGGATTTTTCTCGGCAAACATAAGAAGATCGAACAAATAGCTGATTTATCCAACTTGAATATTGCTATTGGCAAGGAAGGTAGTGGCACTCGAATCCTGGCAAAACAGATATTAAAACTCAATCATATTGAAAATTCGGAGCCTAAATTATTTGGGCTATCCCCTAATGAAGCGGCAGAAGCCCTGCTTCAATCTAAAATTGCAGCCGATATTATAGTTGCTTCCATTGAATCGGCAAGCGTTCAGCAACTGCTACGTAATGAACAATTAGAATTGCTTGATCTACAGCGTGCTGATGCCTATATACGCCTGATACCTTATCTATCTAAAGTTACCCTGCCGGAAGGCGTTATTGATCTGGAAAAAAATATTCCGGATCAACCTATCACTATGCTCTCGGCTAGTGCTAATTTAGTTGTTAGCGAAGGTTTTAATCCTGCGTTGATTGTTTTATTACTTCGGGCTGCCGATGTTATTCATAGTAAAGCTAGTGTTTTTTCTGCAGCAGGTACATTTCCATCGGCTGAGTTTACTGCGTACCCTATCAACGAAATTGCAGACCGATTTTACAAAGTTGGTCCGCCTTTGTTGATGCGCTATCTACCTTTCTGGCCTGCAGTATTTATCGATAGAATGATTGTTATGCTGGTGCCTCTATTAGCCTTATTGCTATCGCTGGGTAAGATTATGCCACCGCTATACCGCTGGCGTATCCGCTCTAAAATTTATCGCTGGTATAAAGATTTGCAGGAGGTGGCCGATATTGTTCACCGAAAACAGCCCAACGTTGTAGAATTTGTGCAGATTAATCGGAATTTGGCGCAAATTGAAGACCAAGTCAATAAAGTAAAAACACCGATGTCTTATGCCAACCAGGCCTACAACCTACTGATACATATAGATCTGGTGCGTAAAAAATTATATTCAAAAAATCCAGAAACTTACTCTTAAGGGAAAGTTAAACCTGCGCTGCCAACAATATTTAGGTGAAACCTGACAGTTTTATAAGGTATTCCTAGACTATTTTTAAGGTTTTTTTACTCATTAAATTCAGTAATAATCAATTTAATCCACTGTCATTATAAAAATCATAAGGAACTATATTATGTTAGAAAAAGATCAGATCGCCCCAGAATTCAGCTCAGTCAATCAGGACAGTAAAGTTGTTGAACTATCATCTTTTCAAGGCAGTAAAAATGTTGTTTTATATTTCTACCCAAAGGATGACACGCCTGGTTGTACGATAGAAGCCAATGATTTTACTCAACTGGCAAGTGAATTTTCTGCACTTAACACCGTTATTATTGGCGTGAGTAAAGATTCTTGCGAGAGTCATGCTAACTTTATTGCTAAATTTGGCTTAAAACTGGATTTGCTTGCTGATGAGAGTGGTGAGCTATGTGTAGCTTATGATGTCTGGCGAGAAAAAGTAAAGAATGGCGAAACCAAGATGGCGATTCTTAGATCCACTTTTATTATTGATAAACAAGGCAAATTAGTTGAAGCTTTGTATGGTGTTAACCATGAGGGACACGCTCAGGCTATGCTTGAGAGAATTCAGCAACTGCAATTTCGCGGCGTATAAAAAAATTAACCCAGGTAATTTTATAAATTACTTTTTGAGCATTACTAAATACTGAGGTATCTGGTAGCACATTCACGAAATCATTTCGGCACAGGGGAACGGGATCTTTAGCCCCGCGTTGTCCCGGTGGAGCCTAAAACCCACTCCCAGTTTTAGCTGTTAAATAGTTCGTGCATTAGTCTTGGTGAGAAATATATATGAACGATAAACAACTGGTCGCACAACACGCCGCTAAACTGGTTAGAGATGGTATGGTTGTGGGTCTCGGAACTGGTTCCACTGCTGATTTCTTTATCGCTGAACTGGCGCGCCGTCAAGCAGAGGAAGGTCTGCAAATTAGCTGTGTATCCAGCTCGATAGTTAGCATGCTTAAGGCTCAGGAACTGGGTTTATCCCTGGTCGCAATAGAAAATTTAACCCGTCTGGATTTATATGTAGATGGGGCCGATGAGGTGACGCCCGATAACACTTTACTGAAAGGTCAGGGTGCCGACCTAGTGAGAGAAAAACTATTGGCAAAGGCGAGCGAGCAATTTATTGTACTGGTTGATCAAAGCAAGATGGTGACACATATTGGGGCGAACTTCCCTATCCCGGTTGAAGTAATGCCCTTTGCCTGGCGACTGGTACAGAATAGCCTTCAGCAATTGGGTGGACAAGGAACTTTGCGTCAGAATAGCACGGGTAAAGGCCTGGCGGTAACATCTTATGGCAGTTTAGTATTAGATATGCATTTTGCTTCTACACCGGAGATTGCTGAATTCAATCATTTATTATCTGCCACGCCGGGTGTGATTGAGCATGGTATTTTTCATGGCTTAGCGAATACTGTGTTGCTGGCTGAGAACGGGGTAGTGCAGGAACAGAAACCAGCTGATTGAATACTCAGTGGATTTTACAAAAAAAAGGTGAAAAAATGTTATATGTATCAAGATTGATATTAAGTACATTCCTTGCTGCGTCTGTGTTTGGATTAGCAGGTTGTGCGGGTGAAATGATAGAAGAAGGTTACTATGATCCTGACTCACGTGCGGCTGAAGCCTGGCGCGATGAACATACTGGGAATGGTGAGAATCCAGGGCCGAATTCACCTGGCTATACAGGTCCTGGTGGGGAATATTCCCTGTATCCGAATAATGATCTAGACTAAAAACTGTATCTGGTTTACTTGAGCCATATTGTACTCAGGAAAAAGCTCTATACTGACCGATGGCATACGCTGAACTGTTGACCTATGCTGTTTTCAGCAAGCACAAAAAAAGGCTTCCTGATTCTAATAAATCGGGAAGCCTTGTATTTTTCGTTTACGCCGCTTGATAACGGGCGTTATTCTCATGCGCTCTGACCAGACTTACTCCTTTTACGGCTCACATTTACGTTACTAGCTATTGCAGCAGTAGCGAATAATGTCGATGAAATAATAAATTCGCCGGAAACAAATCCAAACAGTCCGATAAAAAATATTAGTGCAGTTAAAGCATCTTTGTAAATGTCTTTCATAAATATATCCTCTTAGTTAAGTGATATGAGCTTAATCAACCCATGTGCAAATTATAAGGAAATATAATTTATTTACAATACCGTAAATAATTCATTAATTGTTTCTTTTAATGAAACAATTAATCATAATCCTGCCTCTCTCATCTGCTGCCCCCTATTAAGTTCATAGCCGTGTTAAATGCTTTCATCATTAAAACATAAAAAATATCTTTATCAGACAGGGTAAAGCTGCTGTTCCGGAATTTGGTAAATTAAATGACCGCGAATTTCAGCAATGGATAACTGCTTATAATCAGGCCATGCAAGACCATAGTCTGTAGTGATTTACGGCGCTCTACTGAGTCTGCAAAGCTTCTGGGCATACAAGATATTCATTGCATAGATACACTATTCGTGAAGCGAAGTTACCTTGTTGTAGCAAGGCAAGAGCAGTATTTTTAGCTAATACTGGGGGGATAAGTGAGTACGTATTAGCTCGACAGTAACAATCTTTAGTGTCCGTTTGTATATAAGAGCATTAACTTAGAAAAATCCAGCAGGACGATATATTTAATATCATTATTAAATACAGCAACATTCGTTTAAAATACTAGCTTTCTTCACCGCAATTCAAATGATATTCAGGTAAGGCTTTAAGCCACCGTGTCACTATAATCAAACACACCTCATGACACCAGAACAATTCAACTTATACGCCGAGCAAGGCTACAACCGTATTCCCATCGCACGGGAAGTGCTGGCCGATTTAGATACGCCGCTGAGCGCATATCTAAAATTAGCTGATGGTGCTTATTCTTATCTATTTGAATCAGTGCATGGTGGTGAGCAATGGGGACGTTATTCAATCATTGGCTTGCCTTGTCAAACAGTGATCAAAATCTTTGCTAATGAGATTCGCATCGAAGAAGCAGGCAAGCGTGTAGAAAACTTTCAGCATGATAGTCCTCTGCTCTGGATAGAAGAATATAAACAACGCTTTAAAGTCCCGGATATAAATGACCTGCCTCGGTTTAATGGTGGTCTGGTCGGTTATTTTGGTTATGAAACCATTGGCTACATTGAGCCACGCCTAAAATCAATCGGCAAAGACGACCCGATTGGCAGTCCAGATATTTTATTGATGGTCTCAGAAGAAATTCTGGTATTTGATAATTTATCGGGAAAATTGATCTTGCTAACGCATGCAAACCCGGATCAGCAAGACGCTTATAATAAAGCACTAGTTCGCCTGGATAAGCTCGTTGTCAAGTTACATGACTTGAAAGCACAAACAAATAAGGGACATACGCCCAAGCAGGTTGATGAGGCAGATTTTGTTTCCGGTTTTACCGAGCAGGGCTTTAAAGACGCGGTCTTAAAAGCCAAGGAATATATCGTTGCCGGAGATGTGATGCAGGTTGTGTTATCGCAACGCTTATCTATTCCTTTTACAGCCGCGCCGATAGATTTATATCGTGCGTTACGCTGTTTAAACCCGTCTCCCTATATGTATTACCTTAATTTAGAGGATTTCCATATCGTTGGTTCTTCTCCTGAAATTCTGGTCCGTCTGGAAGATGATATGGTCACGGTGCGGCCGATTGCAGGAACACGGCCGCGCGGCAAAACCGCCGCCGAAGATATCGCTCTGGAGAAAGAGTTATTGGCTGATCCTAAAGAGTTGGCAGAACATTTGATGCTGATTGATTTGGGGCGTAATGATGCAGGGCGTGTGGCAAAAATCGGTACAGTTGAATTAACCGATAAAATGCTGATTGAACGTTATTCACATGTGATGCATATCGTCTCTAATGTTACCGGTGAGTTACAGGCTGATAAAGATGCTTTTGATGTCCTGGCAGCAACCTTTCCTGCGGGAACTGTGAGTGGTGCGCCTAAAATTCGCGCAATGGAAATTATCGATGAGTTTGAACCGGTAAAACGGGGGGTGTATTCAGGTGCAGTCGGCTATATTTCCTGGTCAGGGAATATGGATACTGCAATAGCGATAAGAACGGCGGTGATCAAGGATAAAACCTTACATATACAAGCTGGAGCGGGTATTGTTTATGACTCTGTACCGCAGAATGAATGGGATGAAACCATGAATAAAGGACGAGCAATTTTCCGCGCAGTCACTATGGCCGAAGCTGGATTAAATGGAGATGGCTCATGAGTGCATGTAAAGTTGTGATGGTCGATAATTATGATTCATTTACTTATAATCTGGTGCAATATTTTGGTGAATTAGGTGCGGATGTCACTGTTGTGCGTAATGATGAAGTCAGCATTGAAGATATACACGCGTTAAATCCAGATAAAATTGTCATTTCTCCAGGCCCTTGTACTCCTATGCAAGCGGGGATTTCAGTTGCAACTATCCTACACTTTGCCGGATCGGTGCCTATACTAGGCGTCTGTTTAGGCCATCAAAGTATAGGCCGCGCTTTTGGCGGTAATATCGTGCATGCGAAGAGTATTATGCATGGCAAGGTCTCGCCTGTTTTTCATAATAGTAGTGGCGTATTCAAAGGCTTAAATAACCCTTTTACCGCCACTCGCTATCATTCTCTGGTAATTGATCAGCAAACTTTGCCTGATTGTTTAGAAGTCACGGCTTGGACTCAGGACGAACAAGGTAATATCGACGAAATCATGGGCGTAAGCCATAAAGAGCTGGATATAGAAGGGGTGCAGTTTCATCCGGAATCTATTTTGACTGAACATGGGCATGATATGTTGCGTAATTTTCTAGAGAGCAAATAGCCATCTACCTTATCTTTTGAGCGTAACAAATGGCGCGTAAAACGCACCCTAAAAAATAAAATGAACATACAAACGGCCTTACAAACAGTACTTGATAAACAAGACCTGACTCGCCCAGAGATGCTTGATGTGATGCACAGTATTATGAGCGGCGATGCAACATCTGCACAAATTGCAGGATTTTTAATTGCTTTACGCTGCAAAGGTGAAACAGTAGCAGAAATAACTGCTGCAGCAGAAGTGATGCGGGCACTTGCCACTCGAGTGGCAATACAAGGCGAGCATATTATTGATACCTGCGGCACAGGAGGGGATGGTGCAAATACTTTTAATATCTCCACAACCTGCGCCTTTGTGGTTGCCGCAGCTGGTGGAACTGTTGCAAAACATGGTAATCGCTCAGTTTCCAGCCGCTCTGGCAGTGCTGACGTGCTTGAGGCAGCAGGAGTGGATTTAGACCTATCGGCTGAACAAGTGACACAGTGCGTTAATTCAATTGGCGTAGGTTTTTTATTTGCGCAAAAACACCATGGCGCAATGCGTCATGTAGCTGCTGCGCGTAAAGAGATGGGTGTGCGCACCTTATTTAATTTACTCGGCCCTTTGGCAAATCCAGCGGCGGCTCCTAACCAGCTTATTGGTGTTTTTGCTAAACAATGGCTAGAGCCCTTAGCCCAAGTATTAAAAACCCTGGGTAGTAAACATATCTTAATCGTTAATGCCGAAGATGGTCTGGATGAAATCAGTATTGCCAGTGAGACCTCGGTCGCTGAATTGAATAATGGTGAAATTACTACCTATACCATCACTCCTGAGCAGTTTGGCTTGCAACGTGCCGATTTAGCTGACTTAGCAGTTAATGATGTAGCACACAGTTTGGCGGTAGTGAAGTCTGTACTGGACAACCAGCCTGGCCCTGCACTGGATATTGTTATCTTAAATGCCGGCGCAGCAATTTATGCTGCTGATTTGGCAGATTCATTAGTAACTGGCATTAACAAGGCCAAAGAAGTGATTACTTCTGGTGCAGCTAAAGAAAAGCTAAATGCATTAGTGAATTTCAACCCCGTTTAATCTAGATAGTTCAAATATTAATTGTAGAGCGTTGCTTTAGCCCGCCTTAACATAATTTATGATTCTGGCCAGCTAAAGCCATGCCTTTCATCATAAGCATATAGATAAATATAAAATCCCAATATGACAGATACCCCAGATATTTTAAAAAAGATACTTGCGACTAAAGCTGAAGAAATTACAAAGCGTAAATTACGCATGTCTATTGCTGATTTAGCCAATATAATTAGCGACACAGAAACACCGCGTGGTTTTGCCCGTGCCCTGCAAGAAAAAGCGGCTAATAAAAAACCCGCGATTATTGCTGAGGTCAAGAAAGCCTCTCCGAGCAAAGGTGTGATCAGAGAGAATTTTAGGCCCGTAGAGATTGCTCAGGACTATGCAATGAGTGGCGCAACCTGCCTTTCTGTGCTGACCGACAAAGAATATTTTCAGGGCGGGGAAGTTAATTTACAGATGGCAAGACAAGCCTGCCCGATCCCGGTATTACGTAAGGATTTTATGATTGACCCTTATCAAATATATGAGTCACGTGCTCTGGGGGCAGATTGTATTTTATTAATTGTTGCGGCTTTAACCGATACACAAATGCACGAATTGGCAGATACGACTAAGGAGCTAGGTATGGATGTACTGGTTGAAGTCCATGACAGTGAAGAGATGCAGCGTGCCTTAAACCTGGATACGCCTTTAATGGGCATAAACAACCGCAATTTACGAACCTTTGAAACATCGCTACAAACCACACTGGATTTACAGGCGATGGTGCCAGATGAGCGGTTAGTCATTACCGAAAGCGGCATTCATACACAGGATGATGTGCGGTTAATGATGGATAATGATATTTATACATTCCTGGTAGGCGAAGCTTTTATGCGGGCAGAACACCCTGGTGCGAAAATGCGCGAGCTATTTTCGATATAAATAGGAATATATTTGCCGGAAGCCTACTCAGCTGTAGTCACTCAACCATATAGACTTCCAGGCTTATACTTCGCGCGGCCGCGCGAAGTATAATAAACTAGACTTTATATTTATCCATTGCCTTAATAATCGAAAGTGCTTCAGCTACAACGACTTTGGCAGCTTCATCCAGCTCATTATTTTTATAGATCTTTCCTAATAAGCCCTCTTCGACTAGAGCCTCTTTGATCCATCTCTTGACCATTCTGTAATTACCTGCAACTTTTACGTCTTCTCCTGTTGCCGGGTTTTTCATCATAACCGTGCGTAGTTCAACTTTAGGGGATGTTGATGTTGATTTAGGTTTAGGTTTTGGCGTTGTTTTAGGCTCTGGTTTGACCTTGTAGTTTGCAGCTGCAACTGGCTTGGATTTTTCAGGTGGGCTTTGGACAACGACAGCTGTGCTTACTTCTACTTTAGCTGGTTTATTTTCAGGAGGATTGAATATAGCCTCATCGTCCTCTTTTTTGTTGGGTTGCCCCGTATTACTTTTGCCCTTAAAAAACATGATATATGCTGCAAATATCAGTACTAAAACAATTATAAACTCAAACATAAAACCGCTCCTAAAATATTTTTATTATTATGTAACATGTAGCTACAGGATTGAGTATATTGCAAACTAGCAAAATATACCAGAATCAATTGTTTATAAGTGTTTTATCTTTACAGTAGGTGGACTAAGCCATATCAACAATGCTGTTATAAAAAATAAACTGAAGAAATTCTGCCACAAAAAAAGGGTGGAGCCTCTTTTGGAGGCTCCACCCTTTTATGGCCTGCCCTAGAGTAGGCTAAGCCTACATTATAAATGTAGGCTAGTAACTATGAATTCGTACTAAAGACCTACGATATCCTCTGCTTGAGGTCCTTTATCGCCATCAGTCACAGTAAATTCAACTTTCTGGCCTTCGGCTAGAGTTTTGAAGCCAGAACCTGAGATTGCGCTGAAATGAGCGAAAACGTCAGGACCAGATTCTTGCTCAATGAAGCCAAAACCTTTAGCTTCGTTAAACCATTTTACTGTACCAGTTGTAGTAGACATAATAATATCCTATTTATTTCAAGAGTAATTGAAGCCTTGTAAAAGGCCGTTTTGCTGGAAGTGACACTATTACTTATAAAACAGGACGAGCTACTAAAGATATAACATCGAGGGTGTACATAAATATAAGACAACTTTCAAGCTTAGAAGATTATATACGGCTTTTCACTGTAGTCAACTAATATTCCCTATAAAGTAAGGTTACTCTACAAAATATTGGCTCTAAATAGTCAGCTTAAACTTCAGATCAGACCCTCCAATAGTACAGCACCTTGAAGAAAGAAATGATTAAGCGATTAATAATCTATTTTAAATCAACTGCTTATTACATACCTACCTATCAAAGAGCACGCTACCGCACTATCTCAAGGCTATCTCAGAATTGCGATACCTTTTAATAAGTTCAAGGCTTCTTTTAGTGGATAGTCACGCATATCAACACCTTTAGGATCTTCATCCTTATCCTTCTCTCCATCTACTTTGCTTTTAGATTTATCTGCAGTGTCTTCTTTTTTGCCGTTGCCATTGGATAAATGGCGTGATAAATCCGCTTCTTTAATCGGCTGAAAACTGCTTGCTTCTAGAGATTCCAGCTTAAGGCGCTCCAGTTCTATATCAGGCTCAATGCCTGTCGCCTGGATAGAGCGCCCAGAAGGCGTGAAATACCGTGCCGTTGTGATTTTTACTGCGCCGCCATTACCTGTCGGCATGATCGTTTGTACCGAGCCTTTACCAAAAGACTTGGAGCCCATAATAATAGCACGCTTATGATCCTGCAATGCGCCTGCCACAATTTCAGAAGCAGAAGCAGAACCTGCATTAATCAATACGACGATAGGCGCACCATTTAATAAATCACCTGGGGTTGCATTAAAATCCATTTGCGAGTCTTTAATGCGACCTTCTGTGTAAACGATTTTGCCTGAATTCAAAAATGAGTCGCTGACCGATACGGCGCCATCTAATACCCCGCCAGGATTATTCCGTAAATCCAGCACCACCCCTTCTAAAGGCCCTCCATTTTCTTTCTCAAGCTCTTTAACTGCCTCTTTAACGGCTTCACCGGTAGGCGACTGAAAGCTACTGATACGCAAATAGCCAAACCCATCTTCTAAAATACGACTACGTACGCTTTTTACTTTAATAATATCTCTGACTAAAGTGACATTAAAGGGAGCATCCTTACCTTTACGCACTACCGTTAATACGATTTTGCTACCCACTTCGCCACGCATTATTTTAACGGCATTAGTCAACGTCATTCCTTTAACCGGCAGATCATCAAGCTTGATGATTAAATCCCCTGCCTCTATGCCTGCGAGTTGTGCAGGTGTATCGTCAATAGGGGAGATTACTTTTACAAAGCCATCTTCCATGGTGACCTGTATGCCTAAACCACCAAAACGTCCAGTTGTGCCAACTTTTAACTCTTTATATTCTTCAGTATTTAAGTAACTAGAATGAGGATCCAACCCTACCAACATGCCGCGAATGGCACTTTCCAATAGATCTTTATCGCTAACAGGCTCGACATAATCCTGTTTAATGCGCCCAAAGATTTCTGTAAATGTACGTAACTCGTCAAAAGGCAAGCTAACGTCCTGTTCTTTCGGCACTGTTTCCTTATCAGCAAGCACTGAACCAGCGGTCGAAATTAAAACACCTAGGCAACATCCGACAAATAAGATAAAAATATTTTTTTGTTTAAGCACGCTGTACAAACTCCGATACAATATTCCTGAAAAATTTCAACCATACCCGTATTTTATAACGGTTACAGATACTTTATAAATCTATTTTATATCAATACACAAATAAATAACGTAAATCAATTTAAAAAGAGCGAATTAGCCCACATATTTATTTGTTATTTTTTACACCATTTTTTGGGGTTCAGTGGCCGATTTTTTTTACGAATTTCAAAATATAAGCCTGCTTTATCCCTTCCTCCGCTATCACCCAAAGTAGCTATCGTACTACCCGCGTTTACCCAGTCACCCACTTCTCCATACAGGCTTTGATTAAATGCATAAAGGCTCATAAAGTTTTTATCGTGCTTTACGATCACTAATAAGCCGTAGCCCTTAAACCAATCTGAGAAAACAATTTGCCCGTGAGCGATAGCCTTTATTTTACTGCCTTCCTTAGCTCGAATTAATACGCCGCTCCATTTCCCATCAGAACGCGGACTACCAAAACTTCTAACAACTTTACCTTTGACCGGCCAGGGTAATTTGCCTCTTAGTTTATTAAACGACCGGAGAGGCACTTTAGGGGGGACTTCAGTCTGCTTTGCTTCTTCCAGCCTTGAAATCAATGATTTTAATTGTTTTTCATTTTTTTTAAGTCTGGATAGCTGCTTGCGATTTTTCTGATAGTCTTTTTTAATTCGCACCAGTATCTGCTCACGCTCTTTTTTATTTAGCGCCAATTGTTCTTGCAGTAATTTATTTTCGGCTATTAAGCTGGCAAGCCCCTGCTTTTCGTGTAGCTTTTCCTGCTCTAAAGTCGTTAACAATTGCAAGCTGGCATTAATACGTTGCAGCTTATCAATCCGTGCCCGATTAAAGTACTGATAATAGGTCATAATGCGGCTGCTACGATTGATATCCTGCTGATTGAGCAATAATTTCAATTGCTCTTGTCGTCCCAGTGCATATGCGGTCTTGACCT
>Ga0209264_1000514_pt1 | contig 29312 bp, 26 predicted proteins | sample SaaInlV_DNA_150m_FD_184687 | JGI IMG/M metagenome (GOLD analysis project Ga0209264, IMG submission 184687) | Marine microbial communities from expanding oxygen minimum zones in the Saanich Inlet - SI075_LV_DNA_150m (SPAdes) (version 2) | ecosystem: Environmental > Aquatic > Marine > Unclassified... | reverse complement strand
ATGGAAAAAGTTTTCTCTTTCATTCAGAAAGTTAGGATCGTGTCTGTCCTGCAGACCACCACCAAAGAGACCACCCTCGCCATACATGTACCAGTACTGTTGGCCAGTATAACTGCTGGAAACATCACTTGCATTTTCATTGTAAATCCGTCCGTCTTCATGTTCCATAAATTTATCAAAGATATCTGGATTTCCGTTAGGGATATCGTTTCCATCAGCATCTTCATCCCCTTCGAGATCAACAGCCAAAATATCATCACTATAGAGTTCGCGAGCATATTCCTCACTATAGGCAGCAATGTTTTGCTTATATAAGTTTTGTCCATGTCGCTGTGGAGCACCAATGGCATACACTTCAAAACGATTAGCTTCATTCAGCTGATAACTGGCGCCAAAATAATATGCCCAGGCATCTGTCCATGTTCTGTCGACAACACCTTCGCCTGTTTTGCGAACGATGGTTGCGCTTAAAGCAAGGTTATCACCAATTAAACCAGTGTTATAGTTCATTGATGTTTTCAGGAATGAACCTGCACCAACTTCTTGCTTAATAAAACCGCCTTTCGAAGCAGCAGTAGGATCAGTTATAATATTCATGGTACCACCAATGGAAGGGGTAGCCAGATTAACAGCACTTAAACCACGCTGCATCTGGATGGAATGTGACGCATCGCCAACACCGTCCCAGTTTGACCAGTAAACCCAGCCATTTTCCATATCATTTTGGGGGACACCATTAATCATAACAGCAACATTCCGCTGATTAAATCCACGAACGTTAATTCGTGCATCACCGGCACCGCCACCTTGTTGTGTTGCGTAAACACTTGGTGTTGTGTTCAAAGCCATAGGGATATCTTGTGAACCAAGACGTACTTCCATATCTGCTTTAGATACGTTTGTGTAAGCAACGGGTGTTTTATCTCCAGCGCGAGATGCCAATACTTCAAGACCAGACATTTCAATTGCTGAAGGTTCTAATGCAAAATTCACAGTACCTCTTGCTGACATAGATGTATTCAAATATCCAATCATAGATGCTGTGAGGGTTGCGCCATTGGGGACATTTCTAATTGTAAATGCACCACTAGCATCGGCTGCTGCTCCAAGGTCTGTACCATCTACAACAACATTTGCGCCAGCGAGAGCATCACCAGTTGATGCATCAGTAACCGATCCGGAAACTGTCATCTGTGCAAACAGAATTGAGGTAAATGATAGAACCAGGATATTAGCCGCGATTCGTGTGTAACGATTCATTTTGTTCTCCTTGTGTGTTTCATAGGTAGAACCGATATAAAATAACGGTTCTTAATCGTGCGGAATATCGGGCAAAAATGTGAATTTTACCAAAAGAAAAGTGTATGGATTTTTATGAGAAAAGACTGATAGTAGAAGAGTCTTTTATAGAGCGAATACAGTCGGGTAAATTATTTTTTGGCGAATTAACTAAAGTCGATACAGGATGAAAACTAAGATGTTTTTGATAAGGAATGAGGGTTGCCATTGCTTGATTTAATGATGTACTCTCGCATTGAATCCATTCATCGATTGACATAGGATTTAATATCACAGGCATACGGTTATGTATATGAGAAAGTTCTTTTTGTGGAGTGGTTGTAATTACAGTATAAGAATGAGTGGTAGTTTTATTGGGCGATTCCCAAGTTGTCCATAAGCCAGCCATGGGAAGCAATTTATTTTCAGGGTGAAAAATATAAAAAGGGATTGAACCATTGTTTTCCCGTTTCCATTCAAAATAACCATCAGAAATAACTACACATCTTTTTTGGTGAATCAAATTTTGAAATGATGGTTTTTCTGTAAGTGTTTCTGAACGTGCATTAATCATTTTAGAACCAATAGATTCATTTTTTGACCAATTGGGAATAAGCCCCCATTTCATTTTCTTTACAATGCGAGAGTTTGCTTCGCCCAATAGAATTGGAGAAAACTGAGAAGGTGTAATATTATAACTGGGAATAAAATCATCATCATCCCATTCATCAATTGCCAATTCTTCAATAATTGATACCATATCTCGTGTTAGTGTTTTTCGCCCGCACATGGGTGAAATCTACTAAAATAATCCTTTGGACTGTAAAGTCTGATTAAGAATTTCAACCACCACATTATTAACAAAAGCAGGGATTATGATAAAACTAGTATTACTACGCCACGGTGAAAGTCAGTGGAATTTAGAAAATCGGTTCACAGGTTGGACTGATGTTGATTTAACACAAAAAGGAGAATCTGAAGCAAGATTGTCTGGGCAACTTTTAAAGGATGAAGGATTTATTTTTGATATAATCCATACGTCTGTGTTAAAACGTGCAACACGTACTATGGATATTTGTTTGAAAGAAATGGATATTCTTGATATCCCAATTCAATATAACTGGCGGTTAAACGAAAGACATTATGGTGCACTTCAAGGTCTTAATAAAGCAGAAACAGCCAAAGAATATGGGGACAATCAAGTGCTTGTTTGGAGAAGAAGTTATTCGACGCCACCTCCGAATTTGGAATTAGATGATAAACGTCACCCCAGGTTTGATGAAAAGTATTCCATGTTATCGCCATCTGATATGCCTTCATCAGAATGTTTGAAAGATACAGTGGAAAGATTTTTACCCTATTGGTTTGGATCTATAAAGCCAGATATTGAAGCGGGTAAAAATGTATTAATTGTTGCACACGGAAACTCATTGAGAGCACTAGTTAAATATTTAGATCAGGTGTCGGATGAAGATATTCTTGGACTCAATATTCCAACAGGCGTTCCGCTTGTTTACGAATTAGATGAAAATTTAATTCCAATTAAGAATTATTATTTGGGCGATCAAGATGCTATTGCAAAAAAAGCGGCAGAAGTAGCCGCCCAAGGTAAGGCCAAATGACCATCTAAGTTTTATTTGAAAATTCGGTTCAGTTCACCAGAGAGTCTAGCGCCACCTTGAAGCAATCTTAGTTCCAATAATTCTTTATTATTATAGAAATAATCCCATTTCAATTTTTTTCCAGAGAAATCATAGCATTGATTTCGATAATTCTTTGATTCATTTATATATACCATCAATGAATCTCCTTGCCATTTTCGGATATTGCTGTAGTTAATATCGAGCAAGAGATAATCTACATATTCAGTATAACTTAAATTTTGGTGTTGGATTAATTTTGAATCCCAAATACTATGAAGGTTTGTTTCTTCGTCAAACCATTTGAGTTTAATATCGTTTCCACCACGATCATTTCCATTTCCGACATGAAGAGGCTGGTGAAGATCTCCAACCAAATGAATAAAAAATTTTAGTGCAATTTGTTTGTTTTTCTTGGATGCTTTTTTGTTGTTCAAAGTAGCAATAAATTCATTTACCTTTTCTATCGCAACTCCAGTATTTTTACCTGAAATATATTCTTGGCCGTCTGGAATTGTACAAAAGTGCCAATCCCATGCATGTTTCCAATCTGGATCAGATTTAATTTCATCTGCCCAATTACTCAATCGAGAAAGATCATGGTGTCCCATGAGTTTTTTAATTTGGTTTTTGGTGTTTTTTGTTAAATATGTTTCAGCAACTTTACCGACAATTCGATGTCCAGTTCGCCCCCAAGCCATCAATGATTGGGTAAACAATAAAATAATTAATAGGATTTTTAAGTGATGTTTCATTTTAGTAGGTGTCTAATATTATTAAGATTTCCATCAATATTTTCGCTTGGGATAATACCCAATATTTCCGAGATCATGGGATAAATATTTACATTTTCAAATGGCTCGGAAATAACACCTTTTTTAAAGGCTGGTCCCTGAGCGATAAAAAGAGCATGCATACTCTTTAATTGATTATCATATCCATGTGTTCCCCCAACGGGGATGTAATCACCTGCATCAGCAGAAGAACCAATAGCCTGATTATTTATATACCAACCTTCATCCGCAACAACTAAAGCATCTTTAATTCTATAATGATTTTTAAAATGATAGCGTTCGGGTATATTTTCTTTTTTATAAATAGAAATATGGTCGACATTTTTTAAATCGTCCACAGTCTTATCAATTGAAGTTCCATCTTTCCTGTATAGAAAGGCATAAGGGCCATCACCCTCTTGGATAATTTGGTTCATATCTGTATAGTCAGAAAGTTCAATGGTTCTATCGGAACTAATTTCAGCCATCCCATGATCAGCCACTGCTATAATATTTATTTGTTTAGATATTGGCAATTGATCAAGTTTTGAGATTAAAACCCCAAATAACGAATCTAAATGCTGAACCATTGCCTTGGTTTCAAGACTTTTTGGACCGGTTTCATGTCCTGTCCAATCGGGTTCGTGAAAATATAATAAACTTAACCGAGGTCTTTCTTTAATGGGAAGTGAAAACCATGACACGATTGAATCAATTCTAGATTCGAATGAGAAATTATGATCGTATTTTTTCCATTTACTCGCATAGACTCCACCAATGGGTGCTTCTGAACCTACCCAAAAATAGGATGCTGTTTTTACACCTTGGTTTTCTGCTGTAACCCAAATGGGTTCTCCTCCGTAAAACTTTGGATCTTCTACTTTGGATCGATCACTTAGTGTATAGGTATCATCGAACTTTTCATCATAAAAATGATTACCAATTAACCCGTGATTTTCTATATACATTCCTGTAGCGATGCTATAATGATTAGGGAAAGTTTTAGAAACAAATACAGGAATCATCCCTTTGGCTCGAACGCCTTTTTTGAAAAACGTATCCATATTGGGTGTTTCATACCAATCGAGATAATCTGCTCGAAACCCATCAAAAGAAATGAGTAATACATAGGAGTCATCCTGATACTTTTCACAGGATGAAAAAACTATAAAAAATATTATAAGATAGCGGATTGAATATTTCAATGATTTAAAAGGCAATAAATCCCAATATCATTTCAGGATATTTATCTGTGGCAATTAATATTCCTTTATCATCAATTCGAACAATTGCCTCCCAATTTCTTGAGTTTTTTTCACTCAATTGGAGTTGAATAGGTTCTCGACCAGATAATTGAATTTTATCATCACTTATTTCAAGCTCAATGAGTCGCTCAACGCTATCGGAATTTCGGTGGGTTTTCCCTTCTTTAAATAACATTGCAATTGGATCAGGTGCAGGTTTTACTTGTTTAGCGTCCCCAGTCCAAAAATAATTGATTGCCCAAAATCGATTTTTCTGATCAATTCGAGAAACATCTGTTATTCGATATTCAATATTAGGGAATTTGATTTTTGAAACAGAAAAGTCTGATAAGGAAACCTTATATTGCCAGACTGACTTTTGTAAGTTGATACCTTGTACTTCATAAAAAAGAATTATATGATTATTGTGAATTAACAAACTTTCATAAGTCATGTTTTTCACTTGAATCGGTGTTTCTAATTCTAAGATGTTTTCATCTGGAATGGTGACTTCTTTTGTGTTTGGATTTATTGTTCCCCAGGCTAAATAGCCACGCATCGTTTTGTCATCTTTGGCTTCTAGCGTAACATAAATATTGTTTCCATTAAATGCGATAGCTTCAAATCCTTCAAATCCTGGAATAGTTTTAGAATAATCAGGTGTGTGAAATGCGGGTTGTTCGGGTTCAATTGGGATAGGATTTTCAGTGTCAAGTGAATTAATAATATCATCTTTAGGAATCATATAAAGAAACCCGCCGAGGTTTTCCGGTAATAAAACAACATGCTGATTGTACAAATCCATACCGGAAATTTCTTGCTTTCGATTTGTAATAAGTCCGGATAGAGGAATAGGTTTATATTCAATTTCCCTCGCAACGCTAAAGGAAATTATTAAAATGAAGAGACTTAGTTTGATTTGGTTCATTAGATGAGTGTAAATGTTAATTAATTGGGCAAGGAACATAATAGTAAACCCTTTAGGTAAACTATATTATTTTTTAAAGGTTGCTATACCTCTGATGAGTCTAAGGCATCTCCTAGCTTTTTCAATAATTCAAAAGTGAAAATCCCGGCGTTGTGGCCATCTCGCCAAAATGGGCGAACAGCATAATATCCAATGGGTTGTAATCCAGATAATTTATAGCTTTCTTCATTTAATTGTTCTGCTGGTCCTTTATAAATATTCCCGAAAACGTCTGTTTCGCCTTTACAATTAGCACAGGGACAATTATCTCGAACACCTTGGAGTGGAATTATATTTTCAGATTTATCGTTCCATTGAAGTAGCAATAGATTATTTAAAATTTCATGATGTGTTAATTTAAGATTTTTCATTATTTTAATAAAATTAATTTGGTTGTTTGGATATTATTGTTTGACTGCATTACGGCAAAATAAATTCCACTTGAACTGGCGCTCGCTTGCCATTGAATTTCACGTGTTCCAATAATAAGTTTATTTTGTATTAATGATTCAACCCATCGACCATTCATATCAAAAATTTGCAGTGTTACCCGAGAATTCAATGCACCATTTGACGTAATTCGGAGTGTCGTAACGGGATTAAATGGATTTGGGTAGGCAGCATTTAAAACAATAGATTTTGGAATTTTCGGGTTTTCGTTTAATCCTAATTCAATACTCGCTATTTTAGTAAACGAAAATTCCCCATTATTAATCATGACCATATGAGGTGGAATTTGTAACGTCGGTTTAATAAGCGTGGTATAAAATACACCATCTAATGTTGAATCACTTACGCTTGTTAATTCAAATTCACCGGCGAGCCCAAGATATAAATCATCTGCTAAGTTTGTGAAAAGTGCTGTAATTAAAGAATCTTGATTGAGTGAATCACCCGTAGAAGATGTATCGGAAAACATCCCCAATAAATTCATCACAAATGCAGAGTCTAACCCCGGCATAAAAACCACAATATTTTCTATACTAGATAAATCATCAGTGTTTTCGCTACCAGGGATTTGCCAAGTACGAGGTTGAACAGGAAAGGTGGAATCTTGAAGTATGGCAAAGAATATATCAAAGTCATTTGTATCTTGTTGGGTTACAGATGCGATAATGAAAGATGAAGTATCTTCGCCCATTTGGTTGATGGCTGTACCAAAAAGAACTGAATCTTGAACTAATGAAGTGAAGGAGCCACTTTCTGTTCCGGTATAACTAAAAGTAATTTGACCTTGATAAGTTTCTTGGGAAAATAAAATACAGAAAATAAATGGGAATATTTTTTTCATGTTTTTTTAAAAATAAAACCCGAAAACTTAGATTGTTGAGCTGATTTATCTATTTCGTTTTAATATGACAAGAAGACTAGCACCAACATTTATAAACCCAGTCTTTAGTTCTGGCCAAGGTTCACCTTGAGGAATGACATTAGTATTTCCAAAAAATCGAAGTGCGATGGGAAGATCTGTAAACCAATAATCAATTGAGCCACCGGTATTAAATCCCAATCCACCATAAGTGGGTTCACCATCGTAATTTCCATGGGATAATGCAAATTCAGATGGATCATTTCTAATGGCCAAATTATAACTCATACCAAGATCAACACATAAATGCATTGCTTCAGGTAAGAAGAAAAAAACAGGTTTAAAATCGATACTCATATTTCCAATCGCTTGAAATCCACTCACGGCGCCCTGTTCTGGAGAATCAAACCCAAAAGTCATTAACTTAAGGCTAGGAGCAACATCAACCGCACCAACAGGGAAATATGGCATTTGAAATCCAATTCCAAAATTTGGAGATAACGTGGTGGCGCCTGCAGAATCTACTAAAGATGATAATCCAACAACGGGCATTCCGCCATAAAGTGCAATCGAATAATAATCCACATTGGATTTTTTACTACCCTCGTATTTGTATTCTTCTGATTTAGTAGAATAGTCATTATATTTAAAATCGTTATATTCATCCATCCAGTCATCATTGTTGGCAATAAATTCACCTTTTTGGTATAAATACTTAACTGAACTATTGATAACAGGTACTAGCCCATTTTCCATTTTCAGTGTATCAATATTCCCAACAAGAACACCTTCAGGTGTATCAAGGCCTAACGGGATGATATAGACGGTTGTCTCATCGACTTTTGTTACTTTTCCTACGACATAGGTGCCATCAAAAAAAGTGATCTTTCCATGCAACGCAAATAGGAAGCCAACAAATAGTGGTAGTATTAGTATTCTTTTCATATCTCAAATATTCTTTTTAGAAACCAAATATAGGTTAAAAATTAACAAAATGAAAGGGGAGCGGTATAGAGAATATTTTATTGTAAAATCTATTTTATTTTAAATAATGAATTGCGTTTTGGTTAAATCTAAAATTCGTATCCGAATGAAATTCCAGCTCCAATCCACCCTGTCCACAACCCGTCAGTTTTTTTAACAATATTTGAGCGAGTTGTAAATCTTATTTCAAAAGATTCAAGATGGTCTTCTAAAATATCTACTATAGAATAGTCACCGTAATTATCTATAATAATATCTCCCAGTGGAAAATCCAAACTACCACCGCCAATAAAACCTTCACCGGCATGGTACAATCCTGTACAAAGTGTAAGACTAATGCTGGTCTCACCAATGAAAAAGCCAGGACTTATTCCGAGTTGAAAGGCGGCTCCACCAAAGGGATCTGCTCCTGAATTATTGAGTTTATCAAACTTATAGTAAGCAACTTCGGCAATAACGTTCATAAAAAAATCACCTAAAAATAATCCATAAGGTGACCCGACAGATAAACCGATAATTGGATTAAGATCATCATAGTAATCAAATGATGATGCTTTTAGAATTGGGTACCCCGTATAAATATTCAAACTCCAGTTTGGAGTAACAAGATATTGTATTTCATCTGTTTGAGAAGATGTTTTTCTGTGTTGTTTTTGTTCGGCTGGGTTAATGTAGTTTCCGTTTTCATATAATAATATAACAGTATTAGATGCGACTAAGATTTTTCCATTATTTAGTTTGAGGGAATCCACATAATCCATTAGAATTTCTTCCGGGAAATCTAGTCCAATAGGTGTTAGATAAATTGAATTATTACTAACCATATTTATTTTTCCTTCCACGGATGTGCCATCGTAGAAAATCACTTTTCCGTTGACAGAAAAAAGAAAATTAAATAAAAATAATATTAAGGGAATTTTTTTCATTGGTTTTCAATTAAGTAAATCATGTTAATTGTATTCTAAAGTGGGCCCACAGGGATTCGAACCCCGAACCAACAGATTATGAGTCTGCTGCTCTAACCGTTGAGCTATGGGCCCAGAAAGATGTGAAAATTAGGGATTTTTTTTCACGTCTTTAACTTTTTTCCTGAAATCTATTTAGTAATATTCGTCATTCATTTTATGAAGTAATAATGCATGTCAGCCCTATTTCACGAGTGAAAAATAATAAGTTTTATTAAGTTTGAAAATAATAACCCTTTTTAATTAACCATATATTCTCGTAAACAAACATTCTAAGTAGGACATCACTATGAAAAAAAAACAAACAACATCTTTTACAATATTTGGAATAAATAACGCAATCTCAGTTTTGGAATCAGGACAGTTTTCGGTTACGAAAATAGATTTATTAAAAAACGGAAGAGCTCAAAAAGACAATCTATTGATACATATGGTTAATAAATTATCTTTTCAACCCAAATTTTACGATAAACAAGGATTCCATCAAAAATATCCTGACGGCAGGACGCAAGGAATTGCGATAATCATAACAGATAATATTGTTAAAAATGAATTGCCTAGTTTTTCAGATCAGGAGACGGTTTGTCTTCTCGCATTAGATCAAATAGAAGATCCACAGAATTTTGGCCAAATTATTCGTACTGCCGAATGTGCTGGAATTGATGGAATAATTTTCCCAAAACATTATTCAACACCAATTACAGATACGGTTTTGCAGGTGAGCCAGGGCGCATTTGTAAATATGCCTTTATATGAAGTCACTAATTTGCGAAACGAATTTATCAAGTTAAAGAATGATGGGTTTTGGATGATTGGATTAGAAAATAGTATAGATGCAAAAACATGGAATATGATTGATTATAAAGGGAAAACGGTTATTGTTGTTGGAAGTGAAGGGAAAGGAGTTCGAGAAAAAGTTTTGGAATCTTGCGATTTTAAAGCAACCATTCCCATGCAAGGAAAAACCAATTCATTAAATGTAAGCGCAGCGGTCTCTGCTATCGTCTTTGAACGATTAAGGCAATTTCAAGACAATAAGTAATGGTTTTACCTCATGTTTATTACGTTTAATAGTTTTCAAGTTAAATTAAATCCAAAACAAGATGTGTCATCCATGGAACAGACAATGGTGAAATTATTTTGTTAAATGTGAAGTCAAAATTTACTCTTTAATTTTAGGCAAAAAAAAAGCGACCATTATATGATCGCTTTTTTTTAGTTTTTATGATTTATAAATCATAGTCGAGTCGAACACCAAGTCCACCCCAACCTGAAGCATTTCCAACGCCAGCCATATCATTACTGATAAAACCTTCGCCACCAATCAAAATATTAACAGGTAGATTTAAAGCTTTTTTCATAAGATATTCTAATGAAACACCTGCAAAGCCACGAACACCCATTCCATCTCCAATTTTACCAGCGTGCCCTTCAGCAAATACAAGATTGGCTAACACAAGATTGCCACCAACTCCCATTATTGAAGGATTGAAAGAATCCCCTTCAAATTCACCAGCATAACCACCAAGCGCAGCAGAAATGGTAAAATCTAATGGTCCAAGTTTGAAACCATAAGGTGTTGTAATTACCAGAGTGGCACCAACAGGTACGTTTGTAAAAGTTTCTCCGGAAACCAGACCAATGCTAGGAGCAAGTCCAACAGTAAAACCGGAAGATGTACTTTCTTCTTCAACTGCATCAGCCAAAACAACTTCTTCGGCTACTGCTTCTGTTTCTACAACTTCTTCAGTGACGGCATCTGTTGTAACCTCTTCTGTTGCTTCATCTTGAGCACTCAGACCCATAAATAAGAAAGAAATAATGATAATTATATATTTAGGAATTAAACTAATGTTTTTCATTTTGAACCGCCTTTTTGTTATACGTTGTTTTATGTACTAAGGTGAAATTAACAGTAATTACAGTATTTTACAAGACTTATGCTATGTTTGATTAATAAGATAGGTTAGTCTAGATTAAGTTACTTTAGATAATATAATGTTTAATGTTTTTTTTAAACCTATTTTTTTGAAAAATCACTTATATTGATGATTAATTTACAATGATAATGGGATAGATTCTTCATTTGGTCTCACAATTAGTGGAATTAACTTTACCATCTTTGTATTAAATATTTATCATCTATTTGGAGAGTTTATGTCTCAACAGAATATAAGTAAACATGAACAATCATTTATGTATCTTGTAGGTACATTTCAATCCAGTGCTTGGATTGCAATGGGAAAAATGAAAAACCCTATGACAGATAAAGTTGAACCGAATTTAGATCAAGCGTCATTTTATATTAACCTTTTAGATATGATGCAAACAAAAACGAAAGGAAACTTGACTGAATATGAGGAACAAATGCTCATTAATACAGTTAGCGAACTCAAATTGAATTTTATTGAAGAAAAGAAAAAGCTGGAAGAATCTGTTGAAGAGATTACTGACATAGTCAATGATTCAAAACCTGATGAAAAAAAACCTAATTCAAAAAAGATATCTGGAGAAAAGTAGCCTGTGATTCAACCTAATTATTTACGACTAAATCGAATTTTGGCAGGTGTCATATTTCTGATTTCATTTATTGTTTATTTTGACACAATGGCTCCTACAGTCTCTTACTGGGATTGTGGAGAATTCATTGCTGTTTCTCATACTTTGGGCGTACCTCATCCACCTGGAAGCCCTTTCTTTTTATTAATCGGCCGAGTTGCTTCGATGCTTCCTATCCATGAAGATATTGCATTTAGAGTAAATATCTTATCTCCTTTATCCTGTGCTTTCGCTGTGATGTTTCTGTATTTAATCATTGTTCAAGTTGTGGTTCATTGGCGTGGAAAATTGGTGAATATCCATGATGCATTGGTGGCGTTTGGTGGTGCAATTGTAGGGTCATTGGTATTTGCTTTCTCTGATAGTCACTGGTTCAATGCAGTGGAAGCAGAAGTCTATGCTTTAAGTACATTTTTTACGGCAATTGTTGTTTGGCTGATTTTACATTGGAGTGAAAAAGCAGATGAAAGGGGTCATGAACGGTACATTTTAATTATTGCCTATATGATTGGTTTAGCAACGGGTCTTCATTTATTAAATCTTCTAACGCTTCCATTTGTTGCTCTGATTATTTATTTTCGAAAATATAAATTTGAGTGGAAATCATTTGGGATTACTGTAGGAATAACAGGTGTCATCTTTTTTCTAATTCATAATGTAATTATTAAAGGTTTACCGAAAATTGCAGCGTCCATAGGAATTGGCGGAACGGCAATGTTGGTTCTAGCGGTCTTTGTTGGGATGGTTTGGGCTGTAATCAATCATAAACGACTCGCATCTGTGATGCTCACATCGATGGTTTTAGTGCTAATTGGATATTCAACTTATGCGCTTATTTTTATCCGTTCTAATCAGAACCCAGGGATTGATGAAAATGATCCTGAAACAGTTGAAGCATTTATTTCCTATCTTGAAAGAGAACAGTATGGAGATGTTGGAATATTTCCAAGAAGGTTTAAAGGAATTCCACCCATTCACGAAGTGGCAGGATATCCAAGCGGTCCTGGACGAAATCAATATTCTAGCGCACAAGAATCCAAATATAAAAAATACGCATCTGGAAAACAGTGGGATTATTTTTGGGATTATCAAATTCGAAAAATGTATAATCGGTATTTTTTATGGCAATTCGCAGGACGAGGACCTTCTGGCAATGAGAATGTAACTGCCATGGGTGCAAATAATAGAGAAGATGGAGTTGATTGGACGCAATTTGGATTGCCTCTTGCTTTTATACTCGGATTAATTGGAATGTTTTATCATGCATATCGAGATGAAAGAATGGCATTTGCTATAATGGCGTTATTTGTAATGACAGGATATGCGCTTATTCTCTATCTGAATCAAGACAACCCCCAGCCTCGCGAAAGGGATTATTCCTATGTTGGGAGTTTCTTTGCATTTGCTATTTGGATAGGAATTGGTGTATCAGCCATAAGTGAAAAAATTATTGACTACATTAATAATAAAGAATTGAGTAAACGACTTGTTATTATTGCGCTTGCATTACAAATTGTATTTGTGCCTATTGTAATGGCAAAATCCAATTACCATTCCCATGATCGTTCTGGCAATTTTGTTGCTTGGGATTATAGTTATAATCTTTTACAGTCTTGCGCGACCAATGGTGTTCTGTTTACTAATGGAGATAATGATACCTTTCCTCTCTGGTATTTGCAGGAAGTTGAAAAGGTTCGGACCGATGTGGCTGTAGTGAATTTGAGTTTATTAAATACGCCTTGGTATATTAAACAGTGGCGAGATAAACGTTCTAAAGATACACGTTTTATTAATTTAACAGATCGTCAAATTGACCAACTCACATCTAGTTTAACTCGATGGGAAAAACAAAAGGTAAAGGTTCCTGTTTACAATGACCCCGAAAATAAAGATGGATTCATTGAATGGGAGATGAAGCCTACTTATGGCGGTCAAGCTCTTCGAGTTCAGGATATGATGATTATGCGAATTATAAATGATGCGAAATGGCGAATTCCCATCTACTTTGCTGTTACAGTTTCTCAAAATAATAGAATTGGTCTTGGAGATTACTTGGATATGCAAGGACTTACATTTCAACTCAAAAGCCATAGAACCAATCCAATCGATGCTGAAAAAATGTATGGTAATCTTATGACAGATGTTGGATCTAAAGAATGGTCGACAGATTTTGACCAATCAATATTTAATGAGTCTAACAATTTAGATTATTTGAATTGGAGTCGTGATTATCAGCCGGGATATATGTTTAGAAATCTCGGGAACGATAATGTCTTTTTTAATAATCAAACTCAGCGACTTCTACAGAATTATCGAAGTGCATATATGCAGTTGGCTGTTACGTATTATATGGATTATCAGCTTGAAAATCGAAAGAAGAAAGGGAAGGATGAGTCAAAATTGTCTGAACTTCGCGATAAAATAATCATCACTTTGAATAAAATGAATCAAAATATTCCGGATCACACAATCCCGATTCAATCCGAAGAACTCCATTATCAAGTCGCACGGATTTATGGCGATGTAAACGATAAAGAATCAATGAGAGTTATTATGGAAAAATTGATTGATCGGAAAACAGGGAAGCCCACTAATCGTGTAGAATATGCAAACACATTTTACAAGGAACTCGATGATACTGAAACAGCTCTTGGAATTCTAGAAGAAACGCGTCTTCAATATCTTCAGATGGAAGGCATGGTAAAAATTCGAGGGTTTAATGATAAATCAATAACAAAAAGCCAATGGGCTCGTTGGCAAAAGGCATATCCAGAAGTTGTTTCTTCTCTTGTTTTTATTTATAGAAAAAATAATCAATTGATGGATGCCGAATTAGTTCTTTCTGATTGGGTAGATCGAAATCCTACCGATAAAAATGCAAAGAAAATACTCGATAATATTCGCTCAGGCGAATAAGTCGAAAGGGTCAAAATGACCGAAATCCAGCCAATGGTTTCAATAATCATTCCTCATTGGAATGGAATCGACGTTTTGTCGGAATGCTTAGACTCTTTGAAGAAATCGAGCTACAACTCATTTGAAATTATTGTATCGGACAATGCGTCTAGCGATGGAAGTCAAGCTTGGATAAAAGAGAATCATCCAGACGTAATTCTTCTAGAAAATGATAAAAATTATGGATATGCCGGCGGATGTAACCTTGGTGCAGATATAGCAAAAGGTGAATTTCTTTTATTTTTAAATAATGATACAGTTCAAGATTTTGATTGGATTCAACCTTTAGTAGAAAGAATGAAAAAAAATCCATCCATTGCAGCACTTCAACCCAAAATTCTTAATTATTATAAAAGAAATATTTTTGATTATGCTGGGGGAGCCGGAGGACATATTGATTTATTCTGTTTCCCATTTGCTCGAGGTAGAATATTCTTAGAACAGGAAGAAGATTCTGGACAATATGATTTTGCTAAAAAATGTTTTTGGGCATCAGGAACTGCTATGATGGTTAGAAAAAAAATATTTTTTGCAGCGGGGAAATTTGAAGAAATATTTTTTGCACACATGGAAGAAATTGATCTTTGTTGGCGACTACAAGCTATGGGACATGAAGTGTGGGCAGAGCCAGCGTCAGTGGTATATCATAAAAATGCCGTATCTCTCCCCATGCATTCTCATCGGAAATATTATTTAAATCACCGGAATTCTTTACTAATGTTATTTGGGAATTATTCCATTCCAGTTGCATTCTATGTTGGATTTATTCGACTTATGCTTGAGTTTGTTGCTTTAGGATATTCTATCATAAAAATGGATTGGAATCATGTAACGGGTATTTTGAGAGCTTTGGGTTGGATATTGATTCATCCCATTACAGTTATAAAAAAACGTTCAAGGTTCACTCAAGTTCGAAAGGTAAAAGATAAAATCATTATGAACGGAATGCTTAAAACATCTGTTGTATTAGCCCACTATTTAGGCGGAAAAAAAACTTATTTTGATATTGAATCCAAAGATTCTTGATATAAATCTCGCCGATCTGGATCTAGTTCTTTCATATCTTTTAATAATTCAATTCGTCCTAGCATGGATAAAAGTTTAGCTATTTTCTGTGATTGAACTTTAAGAAAATATTGGGTGTGGTTATCTCGCCCTACATCTTTCAATGAATGTTCAATCCCGTTTAACATTGTATTTATTTCGTCCAATGAACCTTCCATATCTCCATCGTTAAATAAATCCATAGAAACGTACCATGCTAAGCGCGCTTTCCTTAATCCAATATTTCGGTTTAATTTATCGACGAGGTTTATTCGAGCGCTCCACCCTTTTTTATAGTCAGATGCCGTTCCGCGAATGGCAATATCACGAGCTAATTCATAAGCAAGATTACCGCCTTTGAATTCATAAGTATCGATTTCACCTGCTAAAATTAGATTCGCATAAAAAGCAAGAAATCCGGATAAAGATTCAAAAAGAACAGGATCATAATAGAGATTGGTTCCTGAATTATAAATAAACTGGACGCTTTTATCAAAATATCGTAAATCGCTTCCATTGGAAAACAAAGCCTGGCAGTTGAATACTTTTTCATTTCCTTTGGCCGTAATCCCCTCGAATATTAGCTGGACATGAAGAGGGATAGTTAAGTCGCTATAAGCTTCATCCCAAGTAGTCGTGGTAAAAAAACGAATAATGTCATTTTCTAAAGTCAATATTTCTTGTTTTTCATCGCTTCGTAATAAGCGGCTATCAAAGTTTACATTAACAGATCCGAATTGTGCGGATGCATAAGAAATAAAAATTAGAAAAAGGGCTGTAATTCTATTTACCATGGTCTGAAATTGATAAGAGTAGAGACTGTTATCAAGCAAATAAATAAAAGGACTTCAACAAAAAAACAAGGCATTCTCTATGTTTCTAAGATGTCAAAATCTAGGTAATTTCGCCCCATGACAAATGTTAAAGAATTATTAAAATCGAATAAACATTCATCTGTTGTTTCTATTCTTGAAGCAGCTGGAAGATTAGGTAAGTCAGAAGGTCTAGAAGTTTATGTAGTAGGAGGATTCGTCCGTGACCTTATAATGGGGAATCCCCTGAATGATATTGACCTCATGACTGTTGGAGAAGGAATTCCGTTTGCGCGGAAACTTGCGGATGAATTAGGTGTAAAAAATATTGTTCCCTTCAAGAAATTTGGTACGGCGATGATCCCAAATAAAGAAATCCAAATTGAAGTGGCTACAGCTCGGAGCGAAAAATATGAGGATGATTCCCGGAAACCATCTGAAGTTGTTTATACAGATTTGAAAGGAGATTTACTTCGTCGGGATTTTACCATTAATGCCATGGCAATGGATATTCGTCCTGAAAATTTTGGAAATATTACCGATCCATTTGGTGGCATAGCTGATATTGAAAAAAAGACTCTACGAACGCCATTGGATCCAGATGCTACATTTTCAGAAGATCCACTTCGGATGATGCGAGCTGCATATTTTTCTTCTAAGTTAGGATTTACAATCGAGAATGAATGTAGATCATCTATAAAAAGGCAAGCACATCGAATTGATATTGTTTCATGGGAACGGATTCGAGATGAGTTTATGAAAATCTTAAAAACGAAGAAACCATCTGTGGGATTAGTTTTATTGCAAAAGACAGGTCTCATGAAAATAGTTTTTCCTGAAATTCACGTTATGTATGGCATCGAACAAACATCTGAATGGCATCACAAGGATATATTTGCTCACACACTTCAGGTGGTAGATAATGCCGCAGAATTAACCCCTAAAATGGAAATTAGGTTTGCAGCATTGGTTCATGATATCGCTAAGCCGAATACACGGCGTATTGATAAAAAGAGAGGGTATACATTTCATGGTCATGATGCGGTTGGCGAACGTATGTTGAATCATGTAGCAAGCCGTATGAAATTGTCTAATAATCTAAAAAGTTATTTAAAAAAATTGACATTATTACATCTCCGTCCTATTGTTTTGGTAAAAGATATTATTACTGATTCTGCTATTCGTCGTTTGATGGTTTCCGCTGGTGAAGACTTGGATGATTTAATGATTTTATGTCGAGCGGACATCACAACTAAAAATCCGAATCGTGTTAAACGGTATTTAAGAAATTTTGAGAACGTTGAAGAAAAAATGGAAAATGTGATTGATCGAGACGCAATGAAAGCGTTTCAATCTCCTGTTCGCGGAGCTGAAATTATGGCAATTTGTGGATTGACAGAAGGTAGGAAAGTCGGAGAATTAAAAGAAGCAATTGAAGAAGCCATTTTAGATGGAAAAATTGAAAACACATATGACGCTGCCAAAGAGTATCTCATGCAGATTATTTCATAAGTATTTGTGTCATAATAATTGAAAGTTATAAGAAAAAATCTTTTAAAAAATTATATGGAAACTTTTATCATTTAATGGCGTCAAAGGACAGGAATACTTTAATCATATGAAAAAAATATTATTACTCCCCTTATTTTCAATTCTAATAGCTCAGGGCTATAATTTAGAAGATTGTATTGAAATTGCATTGGAAGGGAAAAACTCGCTTCAATCAGCAAAGTTAAATGTTGTTTCTGCAGAAAAGGGAGTAGTGGGGTCTTTTAGTGGACTCTTGCCATCTGTGAATGCGTCAACGGGAGCTGGTCGAACACACTTCCCGGAAAGAGATAATTATTCGGTGGATGCGGAGTCATATGATATTGATACTAGTCAGGTTAATTATTTTGATAATATGTCCGCTGGTATTTCATTAAATCAAACTATTTATGACGGTGGTCGTTCTTGGAATAAAGTGAAACAGGCAAAATCTCAGCTAGGAATTGCAAAACAGAACCATCGATCCACTAAAACTCGAGTGATTCAAAATGTAATTAAATCCTACTATGGTTTGCTTCAAGCTCAGCAGTTATTTGATGTTTCAGAGCAAAATCTAGAAATGTCTAATCAACAAATTTCATTGGTTCAAAAGCAATACGATCTTGGTGTTGTTAAACGGACAGATTTATTAAAAGCACAAGTTTCTTTAGGCCAAGCTCGCGTTGGTGTTTTAACTAAAAAAACCACTTTACAAAATGCGCGACGTGTTTTATTTAATGATATGGGAATGCAGGATTTTGGCCAACCCATCACAGCAGTTGAAAAAGAATGGATTGCCCCGCAGCTCCCAACAAGCTCTGAAGTATTAAGTTTTTTAAAAACACAAAGTCCGGCATTACTTATTGCTCAAGCTCAAATAAATCTTGGTGATATTTCTTATCAAATGGTAAAAGGGTTAAGGCTTCCATCGTTGAATTCATCAGTGAGTTATTCCGCTAATGGACAAAATAGTGAAGTGCTTATGGAATCTTTAAAAGATGATTGGTCACTTGGATTAAACTTTTCAATAAGTATTCCTATCTATACGGGAAATGCATTATCCGCCCAACAATATCAGGCAAAACTTTCAAAACAGCAATCTGAGTATAATTATATTACCTTATTAAATGATTTACGAGTTCAAGCGGAACTTATTAGAGAGTCTTTAAAAAATTATTCTGAAATTATTCCATTAAATCAAGCCGTTGTGGCTTCTGCTGAAGAAGATTTAAATTTAGCTCAAGAGCGATATAGTCTTGGGTCAGCAACTATTTTAGAAGTATTGGATGCACAGGTTTCTCTGATTCGATCCAATTCAACCTTAATTAATACCATTCATGATGCTCGGATGCAAGCTGCAAATTTGAAAGCACTATTAGGTACGCTGGATCTTGAATACAAAATCAAAGAAAAAGAATAATGTTAAACTATATTAAAAATAAAAAAGTATGGATTCCTTTAGGTATAATCATTCTAGTTGGGGTTGGATTGTGGATGAAATTTTCGCCGAAAGATGAAGAGTTGTTTGTACAGGCAGAAGATGTCATTCGCCGGAATATAATTCATAAAGTAAATGCTAATGGGAAAATTCAACCGGAAGAAGAAGTTCAAATATCTTCTACTATCACTGCATGGATAACATCTATTACAGTTGCAGAAGGCGATACTGTTCAACCGGGACAACTTCTTATTTCATTAGATGAAAAACAGTATCTTGCCGCTTATAACCAAACAATGTCAGGTGTAAAATCTGCGGAAGCACACTTAAAACAAATCAAAGCACAAAAACAAAGAACGGAATCTTTATTTGAAAACAAACTTATATCAAAACAAGAATTAGAACAAATCGAAGCTTCATTTGAGTTGGCATCTAGTCAGGTGGATCAAGCAAGATCATCACTTGAATCTCGAGAAGATGAATTATCAAAAACAAAACTGTTAGCGCCGGCATTTGGAATTGTTACAAGTTTAACCAAAGAAGTAGGGGAAATGGCAGTGGGCGGAATGTTTAACCCGGGAGTGGTTATGACCATTGCTGATTTAACTCGCATGGAAGTTTTGGTGGATGTAAATGAGAATGATGTCGTCACAGTAATGGTCGGCGATACGGCAGAAATTGAAGTGGATGCATTTCCGGATACGATTTTTTTTGGCATTGTAAGTGAAATTGCTCACACAGCAAAATCTAAAAATTTAGGTAGCCAGGAACAGGTTACAAATTTTAAAGTTAAAGTGAGAATGTTCAATCCGCCAGGAAGTATTCGTCCTGGAATGAGTAGCACAGTTAATATTATTACTGAAATAAGAAAGGATGCTATTTCAATACCAATTCAATCTTTAACTGCTCGATCAGAACATTATGCAACTCAGGAAAAAAAATCAGACAAAGAGAAAAACCGTCGCGGAAAAAAAGGAAATAAAAAAATGGAAATGTCGGAAAAATCCGGATCCAAAAAAGAAGGCGGATGGAAGAGAGATAAAATGATAGAAGTTGTATTTATTTTAAAAAATGATTTTGAAGGTGATGTTGCACCCAAAGGTAAAAAGTATGCTATTGTTATCCCTGTGGAAGTTGGTGTAGATAGTGAAACACATTATGCTGTTAAAACAGGTGTTTCTGAAAATGATCGTATTGTGACGGGAAGTTATAAAGCTATTAGTCGAGAGCTTCAACATGGATTGCTCGTATCCATAGAAGAAAATTTTGGACAAAATAGTATGGAGAATTAACAGAATGTCTGTCATTTCTCTGAAGGATATTTTTAAAATATATAATGTAGGTGGCGAAGAAGTTCGGGCTTTAGACGGTGTTGATTTAATCATTGGAGAAAATGAATATTTAGCAATTATGGGGCCATCTGGTTCAGGTAAATCTACCCTTATGAATATGATTGGATGTTTAGATACACCTTCTTCCGGTATTTATGAATTTGAAGGAGAAATGGTTCATGAAATGGATGATAATCAGTTAGCATCCATTCGAAATCGTAAAATTGGATTTGTGTTTCAAACTTTTAATCTGTTGCCAAAAGCAACGGCACAGCATAATGTAGAAATTCCATTAATTTATGGGAATGTGAAACGAAGCAAACGTCAATCCATGGCTATCGCTGCATTAGAAAGTGTGGGGCTGGGAGATCGAATGCATCATAAACCAAATGAACTTTCTGGAGGACAGCGCCAGCGAGTTGCCATTGCAAGAGCTTTAGTAAATAATCCATCTATTATTTTAGCTGATGAACCTACGGGAAATTTAGATTCGAAAAGTGGACAGGAAATTATGGCTATTTTTGACTCTCTATATCAAGCCGGAAATACCATTATTTTAGTGACTCATGAAGACAATATTGCAAAGCATGCAAACCGAACAATCCGTCTTTTAGATGGAAAAATCAAAGAAGATATTTCCAAACTGTCCTGATGTTTTCACTCTTTTTCGAAAACTTATATATTTCTGTTTCATCTGTTTTGGCAAACAAAATGCGATCACTTCTGACAGCGTTGGGAGTTGTAATTGGAATATTAGCCGTTACGCTGATGGGCACACTTATTTCAGGATTAGATAGATCATTTGAAAAAAGCATGGAATTTTTAGGTAAAGATGTAGTGTATATCCGAAAATTTGAATGGTTTGGAAGTAAGGAATGGTGGGAAATACGGAATCGCCCAAATATTGATGTGAAGCATGCTGAAGTTTTGCGGAACCGTTCTCAATTTGCTCAATATGTGGCTCCAGTCTCCGATTGGCAAACATCTATCAAAAGAGGTGATAAAGATATTAATGGAGTTAGAATTACGGGAACGACTGATGAATATGCTATGATTTCTACTGCAGAAATTGATATTGGACGGTTTTTTTCAAATTCCGAAAGTCATTCGGGTGCTCGCGTTGCGGTCATCGGAAAAGATATCAAGGATGCTCTATTTGAAGATGAAAGTTCTATAGGGAAAAAACTAAAAGTTGGGAATTATATATTTAGGGTTATTGGAGAAGTTGAAAAACAGGGGAAATTCCTTGGAATGTTCAGTTTAGATAAACAGATAATTATTCCGTTAGGCACTCATGAACGATTGTTTACACGGCGCGGTTGGACAGGTATTAATGTAAAGGTGAATGAAGCAGATTTAGGCGATGCCACAGAAGAATTGACTGCAATGATGAGACAATTACGTCATGTACGCCCAACTCAAGATGATAATTTTGCTCTTAACCGTCAGGATCCCTTTAAAGATCAATATTCCATGATAAAGCTAGCTATTGGCGGAACAGGATTATTTATTACAATTTTATCATTGGTTGTTGGTGGAATCGGAATTGCTAATATTATGTTTGTAACTGTAAAAGAGCGAACTCGGGAAATTGGGACAAGAAAAGCATTGGGCGCGACACCTAAAATGATTCTAACACAATTTCTTATGGAATCAGTTATCATTTGTTTATTTGGGGGCTTGTTAGGATTGGGATTGGCTTGGGGTGGAAGTTTAATTATAAATCAATATTTTCCTTCGGATATGCCAATGGGTTTAGCTTTGGTTTCCTTGGGATTGTCAATGGTTGTGGGAGTAATATCTGGATTAGCTCCATCCTATAAAGCAGCTAAATTAGATCCAATTGATGCATTGCGATATGAATGATTTTCTCAAATGCTTAGGCACTTATGCGGTTTTATGTAAAAATAATATTTTGAAGAATGAGAAGGCTTGAACTCAAACAATACGAATGAAAAAAGCATCTCACTTTAAAAACACATTAAGAGAAAGTTTTAGAATGGCTTTGCAAGCGATTCGGGATAATAAACTGCGATCAATTCTTACCTTGCTAGGAATAACCATTGGTGTTTTTTCGGTGATTGGTGTTATGACAGCTATTCGCACATTAGAATCATCAGTTCAATCAGGGCTAAATGTTTTTGGAACCAATGCATTTAATATTAGTAAACGCCCTTCAATTCAATTTGGTCATGGAGGTCGGTGGAAGTATCGAAATCGTCCCAATATTACGTATCAGCTTTATCAAGATTTGAAAGATAGAGCAACTTTACCGCTTCATGTGAGTGCTCAAGATTCCAAATATGGCGCAACTGTAAAGTATAAAGATGAACAAGCGACAAAAAAGATTGTTGTGATTGGCGCGGATGAATTCACCGTTAAAACCATGAATACCGATATCAGTGATGGTAGAAATTTTAGTCCGGATGATGTGCGCCAATTGAGAAAAACAGCAATTATAGGGAAAGATGCTATCACTCAATTGTTTCCATATGAAGATCCATTGAATAAGCAGATTACCATTAATGGTGTAAAGTTTCGAATTATTGGAATTATTGAAGAAAAAGGTGCCATGTTTGGAGAGAGTCAAGATAATATGGTGGCAATTCCATTATCCACTCACCTTCAAATGTTTGGAAGTCGACATCGGGATATCGAAATTACAGTATCGGCACCATCAGAAGAATTGTATGATAAAACACGAGATGAAGTTATAGGGATTTTACGAACATTAAGAAAGGTGCCACCCGGAGAACCCAACAATTTTGAATTAACATCTAATGAAGAAATTTTGAAAGAACTCGCTCCATTTACAAATGGAATAAAATTGTTTGCTTTTTCTGTTAGCGTAATTGCGCTTGTTGTTGCAGGAATTGGAATTATGAATATTATGCTGGTGTCTGTATCGGAACGAATTAAGGAGATTGGCATTCGGAAAGCTGTCGGTGCCACACGACGTGATATTTTAACTCAATTTTTGACTGAAGCTGTATTCTTAAGTGAATTTGGCGGAATTGCAGGGATTATTTTAGGTGTAGCCGGTGGTAATGTTGTGGCCGCTATATTTAATATTCCAGCTGTAATTCCTTTAGATTGGGCATTTATTGGTTTGGCAGTCTGTTCTGTTATTGGAATTGGGTTTGGTATTTACCCGGCTTGGAAAGCTGCAAATATGGATCCGATTGAATCGTTAAGGTATGATTAATAATATATTCAATAATTAGAATATTGGATTCATTGAAAATCCATGAGCGCCTCTTCTAATTTTATACATATTAGAGTTATATAAATTATAGAATAAATTTTCTCTTTTCGATTTGGGTTTGTAAATTTCATAGCAAAAACCATGCCTATTTTATTTTTATGTTCTTTTTTTATTTATATCCATACTGAGTTTCAAATAGAAACAATTATGGATGTCCTAGGCGTGTCTCTGTTAAGCGCGAAGGGTTTTCAAATTTAATGATAGTTGGTGTCATCCCAGCTCGTTTGGCTTCAAGTCGTTTTCCTAAAAAGATTTTAGCGCCCTTGGCGGGAAAACCCATGGTGGTCCATGCAGTTGAGCAAGCTCTTAAATCTAAAAGGCTTGATAAAGTTATTTTGGCCATTGATTCTGAAGAGACAAAGGAAGCATTGTCAGAATTTGATTTTGAAATTATGATGACGAGTTCAAATCATATTTCAGGGACAGATCGTGTTGCTGAAGTAATTAAAAATATAGATGATGCTGAAATTGTCATCAATATTCAAGGGGATGAACCACTTACAGATCCCAATATCATTGATGGTTTAGTTGATACTTTTAAAGATCCAAAAGTACACATGTCAACGGTAGTCAGCCGAAAATTAACCGTGAGTGATTTACTAAACCCCAATATTGTAAAAGCAATTTTAGATGAAAAATCCAAAGCTGTAGAATTTAAGCGAAATATTTTTGATTTAGAAATTGGGGGCGTCTATAGACATCTTGGTATGTATGGATTTAGACGAAATGCATTATTTCATTTTACAAGTTTAGAACCATCTAAGCGAGAACTCGAGAGGAAATTGGAACAAATGCGAGCCTTAGATAATGGCCTACCGATTCATGCTTTAATTACAAATGGAAATCATTGGGCAGTGGATACAAAAAAAGATTTAATTGAAGTTGAAAAGATGATGAATTATTCTCAAAAACAACCCATTGAAAAGGATGAATAAATGAACAAAAGTATCCCAACAAAATATATTTTTATTCTTGGCGGTGTTATGTCTGGATTAGGTAAAGGGATTGCTGCATCTTCAATAGGATATTTATTAAAGCAAGCCGGGGTTAAGGTTACAATTTTGAAATTAGATCCCTATTTGAATGTGGATCCCGGAACAATGAATCCGTATCAACATGGAGAAGTATTTGTCTTAGATGATGGTTCAGAAACTGATTTGGATTTAGGGCATTATGAACGATTTATTGATGTAAATATGATTAAAAACAATAATGCTACAGCAGGCCAAGTTTATTCTACTGTTTTGGATAGAGAACGAAAAGGTGAATATCTTGGTGATACTGTTCAAGTGATTCCCCATATAACGGATGAAATAATTAATCGGATTAAAGCAGTCAATCAACCAAAAAAATATGATGTAGTTATTTGTGAAGTGGGTGGAACTGTTGGCGATATTGAGAGTCTTCCTTTTATGGAAGCCATTAGACAATTATCATTAGAAGTGGGATATCATAATCATATGATTGTTCATGTGACATTACTACCCTACGTAAAAGCTAGTGGTGAGTTGAAATCAAAACCCACTCAACATTCTGTCATGAAATTACGAGAAATTGGTCTGACTCCGGATATGATTTTTTGTCGATCAGAGCATCCTATTGAACAATCAGTTCGAGATAAAATTGCATTATTCTGTAATGTTCTACCGGACCATGTGATTGAAGGATTGGATGTCCCAACTATTTATGAAGTTCCTCTTTTGATGCATGAGCAAAATGCTGGAGAATTGATTAATGAACGACTGAATATAGAGAAGAAACCCCATTTAAAAGAATTAAGACAATTCATTCATAATTATAAAAATCCGAAGCATGAAATCACAATTGCCATGTGTGGTAAATATACAGAATTGATTGATTCTTATAAAAGTGTCATGGAAGCATTTGTTCATGCTGGTGTGGAAAATAATGCTCGAGTGAATGTAAAATGGATACAGACTGAAAAAATTAAAGATAATAAGTCAGCTCAAAAAGCGTTTAATGATATTGATGGGATTTTATTGCTTCCAGGTTTTGGATCGCGAGGTGGTGAAGGGAAAATTCGTTCATCACAATATGCGCGGGAAAATAAAGTTCCTTTTTTGGGGATTTGTCTGGGGCTTCAATGTGCCGTCATCGATTTTGCCCGAAATGTTTGTGGAATGAAAGGTGCCAATTCTACAGAATTTAATAAAAATACGAAATTCCCGGTGATTGATTTGATGGAATCTCAACGTGCCATCAAAATTAAAGGTGGCACCATGCGTCTTGGCGCTTACGATTGCAAGATCAAAACGGGAACCAAAACGTTTGCAGCATATCGAAAGAAAAATATTTCTGAACGCCATCGTCATCGTTATGAGGTAAACAATCGTTATCGTAAAAAATTAGAAAAAAATGGACTGGTTTTTTCTGGTGTGAATGAAGATTTGGGCGTGGTGGAGGCAGTCGAAATTCCAAATCACCCATGGTTTGTAGCAGGACAGTTTCACCCGGAACTCAAAAGCAGGGTGAATAAAGCGCATCCGCTTTTTCGAGAATTTATAAAGGCAGCAGTGAAAAATAAATCATGAAAATAGTTATACTATTTACATTAATATTATTTGTTTCATGTTCATTATTTCAAAATGAAGAAGATGAAATCCCACCTAAAAATGTCCGTGAAATGGAGTGGGAAATAATGGATACGGTTAATACGGAGGGCTCAAATATGGAAAGAGTACGTGCTATTTGGGGGAGTTCTCCTAACGATTTGTACATAGTTGGAGAATTGCATAGGGGAATGTATCATTATGACGGAAATGAGTGGAATAAGGTTATCATTGAAAATATAGATGGAATGAATGGACCGTTAGCGGATGGCCATTTTGAATTAGCAGATGTTTCAGGTTTTGGATCCAATGTAATTGCAGTTGGAACTGAAAGAATTATTTCACCAGATTCGGGCAGTCTTATTTTGTATAAAAATGGAACAGAATGGGAAAGGTTCAATCCTCGTCCCGGTGGAATGTTAAATAATGTATTTGCTTATGATAGTAAAAATATTTGGGTGGGGGGAAGTTTTTCGACACTATATAAATATAATGGTTCAGATTGGTCTTCTTATACCCTACCATTTCCAGATAATTTTATTAATGGCTTTTATACTCTGCCCAGTGATATTGCCGGGAATAATAGTAATAATATTTATTTAAAAATATATGATTCGGTGGGACATGATTATTTAATGCATTATAACGGTTCAAATTGGACGTTGATTGATAGTTTACCTGGGTACTATGACAATGGTGAAATGTGGGTAAGCCCTTCAGGAATTGTTTATAGCGTTGGTCTGTTTCAAATTTCCAAATGGGATGGTAGTTGGGAAACTATATTTAGAAATGATAACTATGAATATTGGTTTCAAGGTATTGTTGGTACAGATGATAATAATATAACGGTACTTGGGTATTACCGAGCATATTCGGCATTTCAACCCACTCTTTTTCATTATAATGGTGATGATTGGGCAGAATTACAAATTTTAGATGAAGAAGTTAGTATGCTAACAAAAGATATCTGGACAGATGGTCAGGAAATATGGATCATTGGTATGCCTTCTGATTCTCAAAATAAATCAACAATGATAGTGAGAGGAAAATAAATAATTAAACCTATTTTTTTAATATTGATATTCTTTATTATGTCTTGCAGTTTATTCCAAAAAGAAGATGACCCTCCAATAAACCCGAGGGATTACACATTTCGAATTGATACATTATATTCTCCGGATGGATTTCAAAATACTATAACTAGGTTATGGGGATCCTCATCAAATGATATTTATTCATCTAGTAACTGTTCTACAACGAAGGGAACTCTGTGGCATTTTGATGGGGATGAGTGGATACCTGTTGTTTTAGCACGTTCTATTGGTGGTAATATTCTTAGTTGGCATAAGGTAAGAGATATTCATGGGTTTTCGTCAGATAATATTTGGGCAGTGGGTGTACAGAGTAATAATGATATTTGGAATCCAAATGACACAAGTATGATTATTCATTTTGATGGAGAAGAATGGAATCAAACGGACCAATTACTTATAAGGGGATTAGAAGTTATCTATGGTGTGAATGAAAATGATATTTGGGCTGGTGGATTCTATGGATATTTATATCATTATGACGGCAATGAATGGACCCCGGATACAATACCTGTTCCCGAAGCACATGATACATCCAATTGGTCTAATTTTTTAGCGATTGAAGGCAATGCTGAAAATAATTATTATGCACTCTATAATAAAAATGAATGGTTAAGTGTACTTTTACATTTTAATGGGGTTGATTGGGAAATTTTAGATGAATTTGGTAGATTTGACCATGAGAGGATTTGGATGAGCCCAAATGGTTCATTATATAGTTGTGGGTTTGGTCATATTGATAAATGGGAGAATGACGCATGGTCTAGAATATTTGAAACTGAAACCTATTTTTATTCAATCACCGGCACATCTGATTCATCCATATTTGTAGCAGGTAAATCCGACGATAACAGTTATAGTTCATTATTCCATTATAACGGAGAAGATTGGTATGAATATGACAGTATAGAATTACCAACATCAATATTAGGTTTTGTTTGGAGCGATATTAACAAATTGGTTTTATCAATAGCAACCATAGATGGATCAACCATTAAATCAATCATATACCAAGGGAGTTAAACATGAAAAATACATTCATAATTTGGTTATTATTATCAATCATGCTATTGGGTCAGGATATTCATTATCCTTTTCCACACGATCACAGCTCCCCAGGTTCATACACGTTTAATTGTCGCGAATATGCCATGGCGAGAGCTTATGGAGGAAATTATTGTTCAAAAATGACAATAGGAGGGGCAACGGAAGCAATCAAGGGTCATCATTGGAATACTTTTTTATGGAATAAGGATAGTGTAGCAGTTGGTGATATCGTTCTTTGGGGACAACAGGGCGAGCCCCATGTGGCTTATGTTGTTGCTAAATATGGAAACAAATTAAAGAAAATTTATGTTGACCAGGTTCCTGGCCCCGGTCATGCAGTAGAAACGAATAAAACGCTTTTATGGGTCATTCAAAACACAGCTGCCGTGAAAAATAAATCATGAAAATAGTTATACTATTTACATTAATATTATTTGTTTCATGTTCATTATTTCAAAATGAAGAAGATGAAATCCCACCTAAAAATGTCCGTGAAATGGAGTGGGAAATAAT
>Ga0209264_1000476_pt1 | contig 31159 bp, 25 predicted proteins | sample SaaInlV_DNA_150m_FD_184687 | JGI IMG/M metagenome (GOLD analysis project Ga0209264, IMG submission 184687) | Marine microbial communities from expanding oxygen minimum zones in the Saanich Inlet - SI075_LV_DNA_150m (SPAdes) (version 2) | ecosystem: Environmental > Aquatic > Marine > Unclassified... | reverse complement strand
TATTATTTATTAATAAAAATGATAGAAAACATTTAAATATTTATTCTTTTAATGTTGAAGAAGGTGAAAAAACATTTGTTGAAATGGATATTTATTAAAAATTTTATTTAAGTTTTTATAATATTATTATTTAAATTTTCTAATTTATTATTTATTGGTGAAATATTTATTTCTCTTAATCCTGAAATAGAAATATGAGAAATTGCCATACTTTCACTTCTAATATTATTTGTATATATAGCATATTGACCGTGTAAATCTTCATTTTCTAATGCTAAATGATAATATTGAATTTTATTTCCTTTTATTAAAAATTTAACATCTTCTAATGTAGCAAAATCAAATAATTTACAATGTTGAGTCATTATTTTTTTAAATCCTTTAATATTATCTGTATAAATATTTTTATTATAATATTCATTAATATGATCTAAATTTTCAAAAAGAACTGAATGACCTGATGTTAAAATTGTATCTTTAAAAGGAATATTTTCAGATATAGTATTTTTTTTAATAATTCGTATATTATTTAATTTATCAATAATGTTATAATAATTTTCACCAATAAAAACTATTTTTTTATATTCATTTTCATTAATTTTTACTAAATCACCTTTTTTTAAATATTGAACTTCTTTATTTATTTCTTTATTATTTTCTAAAATTGTTATTTTTGTGTCTTTTATAAAACAAGAACCACCACCATTATTTGAAAAATAAATAAATCCAGGTTTATCTTTTGATGATATAATTAATTTTAATGGTAAATTTTCATTTTCATTTATATAATTTGAACCACTTATTAAACCTAAAGATAAATCATTATAATTATTACTTGTGGGAATATAAGGGGTTTCTAAAATAAATGATAAATAATTTGTTAATGTTCCATTTTTTTCTAAATAATAAACAAATGATGAACTGGCTGGTGTAGGACCTTGTTGATTTGCTGAATTTGTATTACTAATTCCATAAATTGGATATTTTGAACCATTATTTAAATTTGAAATTTGTTGAGATGAATAACCTAAATCTGTTCTCACACAATATAAATTATTTAAAAAAGATGTTGTTGAATTTGGTATATTATAAATATTATTAACTCCATTATTATTATATGATGTATTTGTTCTTGATACAATATTTGTAGAAATATCTAAAGTTAATACTGATAAATATAAATTATTAAAATTATCTTGACATATAAAATAATAAAAATAATTATTTGATGTTGGTATACTATATAACATAATATTTGAATAACTAAAATTATTAAAATTATCACTATTTGGAATATTTATTACTATATTACTACCACTATTATTTGTATATTTTACCAAATTGGCTATTTCGTCTGCACCATTCCTATACATATAAATATAATTTAAAGGTGTTGATGTGTATTCATTAAGAAATGGCAAAACTTTAATTGTATCACAATTTTGTCCAACAGTATATTGAACTGTATTATTATCAATTAAATATGGTGTTGTATCGTTATTATTAAAAATAATAAACCCATTATTTGAAAAAACAACATAAAACCATATTTTTACTAAATTTTCAACATAAACTATTTGCATATCTCTAATAATTACAGGATTAATATTTGTTAATTGTGAAGAACCCAAATTTCCATTATATATTTCATTTGTATCCATACCAAAATATTTACTTATACATCTTGCAAAATTAGTTGCTATTATTACATTAAAATAATAACTATCATTTTTTTTTTGTAGTTACTGATGTCATTGATACAACAATTTCTCCAAATGTCAAACCATCTATAAATTGCGTATCATAATTTTCGGTTGATGAATTATAAGTAGCATAATATATTGAATTTAGAATTGAATAACAAATAATTTTTCCATTATTATTCATTTCTAAAAATGTAACTTCATTATCATTACCAATATTTTGTCCTATCCAATTACTCATATAATATAAATTATATTATTAAATCAAAATTATGTTTTTTATAAAAGTATTCATATTTTTGATTTAGTATTTGATTTTCAGTTGTAAAATAAAATTGAATATCTAAATATGATATATTTTTAATATCGTTTATTTCATAAAGTTTAATAATTTCATTTGTATCATTATTTATTTTAAAAATTGGTTTATCATAAATATTAGAAAATGCTAAATAAATTATATTATCACTTAATCCAATTGGATAGTTTGAACTATAAATATTATTATCTTTATAATCACCATTTATTAATCCAAGTGTATTTAAAATACAATTTTGTGTATCTAATAATTCAAAAATATTACCATCATTACTCTTAAAGATAAATTCATCCTTATTATTCAATAAACATTCTATTTTTATATCATTTGTTTCAAAATTACTATTTAAACATTCCATAATCATATATCTATTGTAATACCCTTCTTCTATTTTTATTAAATGTTCTTTTTCATTATAAATAACTTTTAATTCATTATTCTTTTCAGTAATATTATTATCTGTATTTTTTGGAAAATTAATATTTTCAATTGTAAATTTATCAATATCTATCTTATTCTCAAAATTAAATCTATAATCATTCGCATTCTTATGATTTATATTTTTAATATTTATTACCTTTTTATTTAAAATATCATTACTTTTATTTCTTAATATCTTTACCATTTTTAATAATTTTAATTTTTTATTACTATCTGTTGATTTATCACTATCATTACTTTTATTATTCTCAATAGATTTAATTTTTTTGTTACTATTTTCATCTATATTTATTTCTAAATCTAAATTTTCTAAATTATTTTTAGGAGATAATTTATTATTATTTTCATTTTGTTTATTTTTTTTATCTTTTTTTTTCTTTTCTTTTTTTTTCTTTTTTATTAATTTATTCATATTATTTATTTCATTTTCAATATCTCCCAATGTTTTTTTTTGTTTTTGTTTTATTTCATTATTAATTTTTTTAAGTTCTTTTTCTATACTTCTTTTTGTTTGTTTTCTTTTATGTTTAGAACTTGTTTTTCGTTCAGTTAATTTTGATTTAAAAAAAAAACAGTTGAATTACCATTTGATTGATTATTCATCGTTTCTTGTTCTAATATTCTTTTATTATTTTCATGTGGTGATTGTTGAGGGTTAAAATTTTGTCCTGTTTGATATTGTGATGTCATATTGTCAATTTGACTTCTTTCATTTTGAACCTGCTTTAATCTTTCATTTGGATCAATACTATCATCAAAATTACTTAAATTATTTGGTTGTTGATTATTATTCATCATCTGTTGTTGATTATTATTCATCATTTGTTGTTGATTATCATTCATCATTTGTTGTTGATTATTATTCATCATTTGTTGTTGATTATTATTCATCATTTGTTGTTGATTATTATTCATCATTTGTTGTTGATTGTTATTCATCATTTGTTGTTGATTGTTATTCATCATTTGTTGTTGTTCGTTGTTATTTGTCATTGGTTGTTGATTAGATAAACCTGAGCCTTGAATACTTGAAACGCCACTAAATGCTGTATCTAAAGATGTTCCAACATTATCAGTTCCACCTCCTTGAATAAATGATGAACCAGGTTGATATTCATTTTGTTGTTGGTTAGGTTGTTGTTGATTAGGATTATATTGTTGTTGATTAGGGTTATATTGTTGTTGGTTAGGGTTATATTGTTGTTGGTTAGGGTTATATTGTTGATTTTGTTCTGTGCTTCCAGCAATACCAAGCCATTCGGCAGTTGCTTTATCTAAAGAATATTCATTGGGTGAATTGGGTGTAAATTGTTCTAAATCTCTTTTTTGCATTTCTATTCTTTCGGATAAACTATTTGCATAATCTTTTTTTGATAAATTATTAGTTCCTGGGTCCAAATTATTAATTTTTTCATATTTACCAGTTGCGGACATAATCATACCTGAACTATTACTTACATCAACAATAGGTGCATATTCATTTCCTCCAGAAAAACTAAAAGCATTTAAATTTTCCATATCATTTTTTTGTTGATTATTAGGATTTTTTGATTCTCTTAACATTTCATTTGGATTTCTAAAAGTATTAAATTTTTCTTGATTAGATTTAGGTTGTAGTGTTTGATAACCTTCATTTGTTTGTTTTCTTTTATTTTTCATTTTAGAAATACAATTACTTAAACATTTAGCATTTAATTTTTCAATACTTTCTTGACATGGCTTAAGTTGATATCCATATTTATTATTTACTTCAACTATAGTATCTTTTACAATAGTATTACAATTTTTAATAAGAGTGATAGTTTGTTGATTATTATCTTTTAATTGAAATCCACATAATTCAATTAGTTTTTTTGTTAATAATTTTGTATTATCATTAGAATATAAATACTTTTCCATTGTATTAATATGTAATTACCATTTATAAAAAATAAAAATAAAAAACGAAAAAACTTTATATATAATTTTATATTATAATTATAATGAGTAATCAAAATAATATTAGAAATGGTATTTATAATACTTTTAATTCTACACCAGAACAACAACAATTTGTAAGAAATTATTCGTCTTTTCAACCAAATAGCACTTTTTATGATACAAGTAATGTAGTTAATTCTTATAATCAAAATATGAATGCAAGATCTCAAAATAATTTAAATGATAATTTTACAAATATACAACCAATAAGAAGTCAAACAGATTTTACTTTTAAAAATAATACATTAGACCCTAATTTAAATTCAAATTTATTAGGAGAAACATTAAGAGATTTTAGAATTAATATTGATAGTAATAGTAGAAATTTTAAGCTATACCCGAATTCTTATAATTATACTGTTTTTTTTGGTCCTATAACAAATAGTACTTATCCATTATTAGATAATATTACATTAAAAAATAGTGAAGATATTAAGATATATGATGTAAATAAAAATTTTTTGATGGATTATTCTGAAAAACTGAAACATTCAGTTGATCCATTTATAACAAGAAATTTTACAAATGTTAAGTATTGTAGAATAGATCAATTAATGTTATCTAAATATAATAAAGTTACATTGAATAAAAATTATTTAAATTATCCATCTGATGAAGAAAAGGATAATATTGATTTTGTTGTTAATGATGTTAAAAGAATTTGTAAATATAATTTTCCAAAAATTAGATATATTCCGGATATGCATATAGAAAATTCTTTATTTATGGATAGATATATATTATTAAGAATTCCTGAATTAAGTGATGGAAGAAATTTATCTACAAGGTCTCTTCAAGCTTATACTATTTATCCTGATAAATTTTTCTGTTTTAATTGGTTAGGAAAACCATATTTTGCTTTAAAAGAATGGGATGATAGTTCTTTAGGAAATATTAATAAATTAACAATTGAATTATATAATAGTGATGGAAAACCATTAAAAATAGATAATGATGATATTTTATATGAAACTAAATTTATTAAAAATATTCCTTTATTAAATCCAAAAGTTTCATTAAAATCAAATGCTGAAAGAGATACAATATTATTTTACATAAGAAGAATGAATGATATAATTAAAGGAATTGTTCTAATTAATTATTGTAATAAAAAAGTTATTGATTTTTATAATGATGATAATATTAAAATATATATCGGTGATTATAGAATTGATAGTATAACCGATGAATTAGAAAAATTTGTTGATAAAAAAAACTCTTTTAAAACTATTAAAATTTATAATAAACAAAATGATTTAATTAATATTAATATTGATAATTTTTTAAATAATGTTTTATGGTTTAATTATGAAAAAAATAATAATTTAAATCCTGAAATATTACATAATTTTGAAATATTATTTAATATTTATAAAGATAGTGTTTTTTATATCTTAGAAAATTTAATTAATGAAATTTGTTATTTACCAATTAATCGTTATTATCAAAATAATATTAGTTTAGTTATATCTTGTGCTACTAATCATTTAAATACTAAAATTGGTTATGAAAATGGAAATTAATAAAATGAAAAATATTTTATTTAAAATTAAATATTAAACAATGATACAAATTACAACTATTGTAAGTGATTTCATAAAATATAACACTTTTAATATTTCTAATAAAAAATTAATAATTATTATTAAATATGAAATACTGAATATAATAATATAGTGTTAAAAAGAATATTTTTAATATTAGTTGATAATTTATTTAAAATAAAAAATTGAAAAAAATATATTTTTCAATGTTATTATCTTGGTTAAAAAAATAGAATAATAACAATTCTTACTAATTTTGAGTTTTTTGATCACTTTATAGATTATTCAGAAAAACCAGTTAAAGAGGTGAATAGATAAATTAAAAATCTTGAAAGAGTGATTATGGAGTTTGAAGACCAACAAGCACAATGTGTTGAAGAGTTAGAAAGAATGGTAGAAGATCATGAGAATATTATGATGGGTTTTCAAGATTATCCAGCAAAAACTGTTGAAGAGTTGAATAGAAAAATTGAAGAACATGAAAGAGTAATTATGGGGTTTGAAGACCAACCAGCTCAATGTGTTAAAGAGTTAGAAAGAATGGTAGAAGATCAAGAGAATTTTATGTTGGGTTTTCAAAATTATCCAGAAAAAACTGTTGAAGAGTTGAATAGAAACATTGAAGAACATGAAAGAGTAATTATGGGGTTTGAAGACCAACCCGCTCAATGTGTTGAAGAGTTAGAAAGAATGGTAGAAGATCATGAGAATTTTATGATGGGTTTTCAAGATTATCCAGCAAAAACTGTTGAAGAGTTGGATATAGATAAAAGAGAATTTTTTAAACTTATATATCAAAGTATTCTTACTGATTTAAATTTGTCTATTCAAGATTTTATAAATTTAAGTTCTCCAGATAATGGTGTCATGGATAAATTTGAAGAAAAAGAGCTTGAATATATTAAAAATAATATTCTTGTAAATCTTATCAAAATTAATTTTAATGTTTTTTATTTTCTTGATAAATTTGAATTATCTAATTTATTTTTGTTTCGTAAAATGATTTTGTTGCAAATCAAAATAGTTTCATATGAAGAAGAATCTATTATAGTTGAAAAAACACAAAGAGGAAAAATTGAGATGATTTTTAATAAAAAAAAAAATAATAAAGAAAGTTTAAAAGAAATTATGAGAAAAATTGAGACATTTATTTCAAATGGAAAACTTGAAATTCAAGGACCAGATGGTGGTTCTTTAGTTTAATATGAAAATATTATTTGAGTTTGTTTTGTTATTTATGTTGTATATAATTATTTGTATTGATGAAGTTTAATAGTGTGTTTATTTATATATTATATTTATATAAGTAATAAAAATTGATAAATAAAAAATAATATATAATTATAATAACACAATGAGTTCTAATAACCAGTTAATGAAAATATATACAGATACAATTCTTAATACAAAAGAATTGTTAAATCCAGAACAAATGGATAATGATGTATCAAATCATATTAAAGAAAATTTAAAAAATCATTATGAAAAAAAATGTTATAAACAATATGGATATATAAATAAAATTTATAAGGTTGATGAAATTGAAGAAACATTAATAAATCCTGAAGATATTTTATCTTCACAACAATTTAAAGTTAAATTTAGTTGTCAATTATTTTTTATTGTAAATGAAAAAGAAATAATATGTAAAATGGATAGAATTACACCTAAAATTAATACAGCAATTAATGGACCAGTTAAAGTTATTATACCTCCAGATTTAATTAATCCAAATAAATTTTTATTGATTAATGATTGTTTAAGAATTAAAGAAACCACTGAATTATTGAAAAAAGATATGTATGTAAAAATATTAATCAAGGGTAATATTTTTTCAGATAAATGCAATGAAATTACAGCAAAAGGTATTTTATTAGATTTGGCTACACCACAAGAAATTAAAGAATATTATGATATGGATGATAAAAATGATGAAATTGATGATTATGATATTATTTAATTAAAATTTATTTATCATCATATACAATGAAAAAATATTTATAAATATATTTATATTTAATTAAATAAATATTATGATTATGTTATAGAAAGTTATGAATTATAATTATAATAAATCAAATAAAAATACATATTGTATTAATTGTAATAAACAAGGTCATCATCAAAAAAAATGTATTTATCCATTAATTTCAAATGGATTAATATCATTTAAAATTGATAATTTTGAGAATAATAAAATAAATGATTTACAAGAGCTTATATATAATAAATTTAATGTTAATAGAAATTTATTAATAGAAAATTTATCAAAAATTATTGATATAAATAATATAAATAAAAATATTAAATTTTTATTGGTTCAAAGAAAGAATTCATTAGGATATATAGAATTTTTAAGAGGTAAATATAATGATAATATTATTAATTGTGATTTAGAAAATGAAAATTTAAATAATCCAAGTATAAATTATTTGATTAAACAAATGACAGAAAAAGAAATAGATAATATATTAAATAAAGAATTTGATGATTTATGGAATGAAATGTGGAACTCTTCAGGGATACATAATCAATATCATTTTAATGAATATACTAATTCTAAAAGTAAATTTTATAATGTTAGAATAAAATATAAAAAAGAAGAGTTTGCAAAATCAATTTATAATTTTAATGAATGGGGATTTCCAAAGGGTAGAAGAAATAAAAATGAAAATGATTTGGATTGTGCTATTAGAGAATTTAATGAGGAAACAAATATTAATAAAGATGATTTAGAAATATTTATAAAGTGTAAATTTTTAAGGGAAAATCTAACAGGAACAAATGGTGTTAAATATATACATAATTATTATTTATCTTATTTAAATAATTATGAAAATAATAAAATAGATAATTATGAAATAGGTGATATTAAATTATATTCTTTAGATGAAATTTTAAAAATATTTAGACCTTATCATATTGAAAAAATAAAAATTGTTAAAACAATGTATTCAATTATTAATGATTATTTAACAGAATAATTTTTTTAGAACAAATATAATAAATAAAATTATTTATTATATAATTTATATGAAAGATGTTTTATTATTAAACAATAATTTAAATAATTTAGATAATATAGAAAAGATAAATTATAAATTATTTAAATTAATAAATAATGGTGAATGGAAAGAAATTATTAAAATAATTAAAAAAAATAAAAATTTTGATTACAATATAAAAGATAGTAAAAATATTTATTTTTTAGAATATCTTATTCTTTTTAATAAATATGAAATTATAAAATTAATAATAAAAGAATTAAAATTGGATATTGTTGATGAAAATAATAGAAGTATTCTTTATAATATAATTAAATTTTCATATAATGAAATACTTAAAATTATATTAGAAGAAAATAGTAATAATATTGGATTAAATATTAATGAAATTTATGACAACAATAATAACAATTCATTGATATATTGCATACAATTTAATAATATTGAAAGTTTAAAAATATTATGTAATTATGTTAATAATTTTAACACAAAAAATAATGACGGTTATAATGCCTTACATATCAGTATTATAAATAATAATTTTAGTATATTTAAAATATTAACTAAATATTATAATTTAAATACTTTAACTAATGATGGTGAAACACCTTTACATTTATCAATTAAAAATAATAATTTAGATTTTGTAGATTTTCTATTAAAATCAAATATTAAATTAAATATCACTGAAAATAAATATAATTTATCACAATTACATTATGTGGCTATTACGAATGATATAAATTTATGTTTATTAATTAAAAAATATACTAATTTTTTTGATGGTAATATACAAGATAAAAGTGGTAATATTTTTTATTGTTATTTTATTGAAAAAATAACATTACTAAATAAAAATGATATTTTAAAAATGCTTAATGTATATAAACAAATAACATTCAATTATAATATTTTTAATATTGATGGAAATATACCTTTGCATTTAATATTAAAAAAATTAAATATATACAAAAATAATATTGATATACTCAATGATGCTATAATTAATAGTGATTTAAATATTCAAAATAATTATGGTGAAAGTCCATTATTCTTATTAATTAAATATGACTATTGGGAAAATGTAAAAGATATTTTAGAAAAAAAAAAATTAGATATTTTTATATTTAATAATAAAAAAGAAACTATGTTTAAATATTTAGACAAAAATAAAATTAATTCTTTTTTAGAATTAATAACTAAAAGCTACTTATATATTTTATCTTCAACTGATAAAAATTATTATTTATCAAATGATAATAATTGTAAAGATTTAATTCAAAGCAATAAAAAAAATAATTGTCATAAAATTATTTTAGATAGAATAACAGATTGTGTTAATGTATTTATTAATAAAAATATTATTATGAATAAAATGTTTTCATATCCTAAAACAAAATTATATCCAAAATTAATTGATAATTATCCTGAAGTTAATATTTCGTCATATTCTACAACATCAATTAATATATTCTCTGGATTATTATATTTAAGTAAAAAATATAAAAATATCAAATCATCAATTAATTTAATTAAACAAAACACAGAATTAATTAATTTCAATAATAATTATTCCGAATTTATTAATTATTCTCTATATTGGAAAAATTATAAATTTATTAATGATATTAATAATCTATATTCTTATATCAATCAAATTAAAAATAAAACTAATTTTTTTATTATACCACTTGGTATAGAATTATTTGATTCAAAAGGATATAAAGGACACTCTAATTATTTAATATTTGATTTTAAAAATAATAGATTAGAACGTTTTGAACCTTATGGTTCAGAACCACCTTATTCAATGAATTATGATAGTAATTTATTAGATAATGTTTTAGAAAATTTTTCATTACAATTTAACTTAGAATATCTACCACCTAAAAAATATCTATCTAAAATTTCTTTTCAATATAAAGAAATTTATGAATTACAAAGTAATTATATTGGAGACCCTGATGGTTTTTGTTCTGCGTGGAGCACTTTTTGGACGGAAATAAGATTAAAACATCCTTATATAGATATTTATAAGTTAGAAGTTATATTAAATAAAGAAATTATTAATAATAATATTAGTTATAGAAATTTAATAAGAAATTATAGCAAAAATATAACTGATATACGTGATATGTTTTTAGAAAAAATAAATTCAAATATTAATGATTGGAATAATGATAAAATTACAAAAGATAATATATTAAAATTAGAAGAATTAATTAAAAAAAGTTTAATCTAATTTTATAAAATATGACACAAAATTTTTTATTTCACTAACATTTAATACACGATTAACATCTGTTTTAATTATTTCAGATAATTCTTCATTTAAAATAAAATAATTTTGTATTATTAATCTATTATTTTCTAAGTAATTAATAAATAATATTAATAACTCATTTATATTATACTTTTTTGTTTTTTTAATATTTAATAAATTTCTTATCTTACTCTTTATTAAATACTTTTTATTATTATCAATATCATTTTCATTTTTTTCTATCTTAAATAATAATTCTTCATTAAATTCAACAATTTTTTCATCTTTTTTATAAAATTCTGTATTAATAACATTTAAATATATTTTGGCACTATATTTTTCAAGTAATCTATCTAATATTTGCATATCAGGTTTAGTATGATCTATTAAATATTTAATAATCTTCCCATTTTCATATAAATTACAAGCATATAATAAATGCTTATGTTCTAACTTTCCACCCGCTTCAATAATTTTTTTAATATGGTCCATATTATTATATTTACAAACCTCAGAAACTATTTCATCTGATGGAATACAATCAATTTTATATGGAATAAAATGATTTATAGAACAACATAATAATAATTCTTCATCAATAGGAATATTATGTTCTACCTTAATCTTTTTATATATTAAATACTTTAATAATTCTTTATCAATATCTATATTATTTAATTTAATAAATATATTAATATTATTCTTATTAATTTCATTTTTTTCAATAAGTTCTTTTAATTTTTTAACACTAAAAACAATATAATGGTTATTCTTATATATATCATCAATTATATCTTTATAATTATTATAATCAATTTTAAATAGATGTAATAATATAATATACAAATCATTTCTTTTAATTTTATCATTTATATTAAAGTAAAAATCATTAATATAATTTTTAATATGAAGTAAATAATAATAACTATTCTTTTTTGTATTATTAATTAATAATATAAATAATGTTATTTTAATCTCATCTGTTAATACATTAGAATAAAACATTTTAAATATTTTTTTATTAAAATTGTTATTATTATAACTTAATATATGTGTTATTAAATTTTTATACATTACTTTTTTATCTCTTAATATAATTAATGTTAATAATTCTATTCCATTTTCTATATTACACATTAATTTAGAATATTGTCCTTCATAGCATATATATACAAAATTATCTAATAAAATTTGATTTTTAATACAACTAAAAAAGTCATTTAATATTTCAGGAGTTTTATTAATAAAATAATCAGAAAATTTATTAAAAATATTACTTTTAATAAGTGTTTCTTTACTTACATATTTAATAATTTTTCTTATTTTATCTTTAATACTTGGAGTATTTATTTTAGATGAATAGTAATTATAACCATTACCAGGAATATCAACTAATATTCGATGTAAATAATATAAATCATTACTATTTACAATATTATTATCTATTTTTAAAGAATAATTATTAATATTTTCAACTAAATTATCATAGAATTTATAACTCATTTTAATAAATATTTAATATTATTTATTGTTTATTTTCAATTTTTATATATTTTTATAATTACAACTATTATTACTATTATTATTAAAATATAATATAATAAATAGTTATTTTCATTATTACTATAATTAATTTCTTTTAATACATCTTCAAATGTCATTAATTTTACACCATTATCTTTTGCTATAGAATTTCTTATATTTAATAACCAATTTAATAAATTTTCTTTTGAATTAAAAACATTTCTGTCAATATTCATTAATTTCTTATTATAATTTACTCTACAACCATAACAAGGTAAAACATCCTTTAATGAAATAAAAAAATTCTCATATATTTCCCTCTTGTTAATATCATAAGTTAATGCTATTGAAAATAAAAATATCCAACCAGATTTACCCCAATCCATTGGATCTATAGATGTTATATTTTCAATATTATTAAGTGAATAATTCATATAATAACTCCAATAAAAAAATATTTAATTATATTGTAAAATAATATTTGCATAAGGCTCAAATTTAGAATTTATATTTTTTAATTTTGAATAATAATTTTCATCACTATTTACTAAATTATTTTTATTATATTTTATAACTTTTTTATCTTCAAATAATTTAACTACATTTTCTGGTATATACATTATATTAGTTATTTCATTATTTTCTGATGGATTTTGAATATAAAATATAAAATTTTGTAAATATACCATACTAACATCAGTAATTAATATTTGTTGCTTTTTCTTAATATATTCTTTTATCATATAAACATCTTCAAAATCTTGTTCGTAATATTTTATATATAATGGAACATTATTTAATTTTTTTAATAATTGTTTTGGATAATAATAAATAGTTATATAACTAAATAAATCATATTTTTCCAAATAATATTTGGAAGTATCAAAATTACTATTATTAATATTATATTTATCTAAATTACAAAAAACATATTGAAATTTAATCTTCATTTTATTATAATTTCTTAAAATATTAATATAATACTTTTTTAATTCTTCATCTTGTAATTTTAATTCTTCAACTTTATCATATGTATATTTATCAATTGTATTATCAATTTCATTAATATTATTATCATCTATCAATTTTTCTAATGTTTGATTTACTTTATTGTTAAAATTATTATAATTTAAATCAGAATATAATTCAGTTGGTCTAATATGTTTTGATTTAAACATAAAATCACATTTTACATCATTTCTTTTTTCTGTTTCTTTTAATATTAACTTATTTTTTTCATTAATAATCATAAGTATCATATTATGAATTAAATATTTTTGTTTTTTCTCATTATGTAAAATAAATGAATTACAATGTAAAATACTAATAATATTAATTATTTCCATACCTGATTTTTCATCTTTATCTACAAATAATTTCTTTATTTCTAATACCCCTTTTCCAAATGGTGTTATTTCAGTTTTATCATTTAATAATTTTAATTTCTTTAAATAATCAAATATTATATTTATCTTATTTTTATATTTATCTTTTTTAGAAATAATTATTTGATTTTCATCTCTAACGATTAAATCTTCATTTGGACTAACAATATAAAATTTACCTTCTTCATCTTTTAATTGTTCCATATCAAAACCACCATCATTATATGGATATATAATATCACCGTCATTTATTAAAATTTTTGGTTTAAAATCAAATAATTCTTCATTTGATATATCATTATTATATACATATTGATTTTTAATAAATGGTAATAATTTATTAATATAACTAACTAAATAAGGGTCATTTGTTTTATCTATAAATATTGTGTTGGTAGTTGTTATTAAATCAACAATATTATTAATAATTTCTTCAGTTGTTATAGGATATAAAATTTTTTCTGCTAATGTTTCAAAATCATATGTAGTAAAATAAAAACCATTTTTTGTTCTACCCACACGCCCTTTTCTTTGTAATGCATTTGGTAATGCAATTTGTTTTTCTTGAAGCTTACTTTTAAAAGTATCATAATCAAATATATTTTTCTTTTGTTTTCCTGTATCAATTACAAATGATAAATTATCAATAGTAATACTGGCTTCAGCAACATTTGTTGAAACAATTATAAATCTTGAATATTCTCCATTATAATATATTTCTTGTCTATCTTTCATATCTTTATAATTTTTAATATCATTCATTACAAAATTTTTGTCAAAATTTATTTTATTTACTTTCATATCTTGAATATCCTTTTTTAATTCATCATCTAATTCAGAATAAAAAGGAAGAGCTAAAATATTAGTATAACTATCATTACTATTTATTTGTTTAACAACATCCATAATTTCTGTTGCTCCAGTTTGAAATAATAAAACATTACCTTTATCAGGATGACTAATAATATATTTATCTAATATTGTCATATAATCATCACCTTCTTTAAATGGTGTTTGTTTTATATCATAATTTGTTGTTTGAAATGGTGCTGACATATGAATTCTTTTATCAACAAAATATCTATTAAATAATATTCCTTCTTTCATTTTATTTTTATTATAAACACTTAATGGGTATTTGTAATTATCATCAATCTTACTATAATAATTTCTATAAATAATTTCATCATATTCCATTGTAGCACTAATAATTCCAAGTGTTATTTGATTATTTATATAAACTGCGAATTTTACTAATGTTAAAATAATATTCATATTAACACTATTTTCATGTGATTCATCAACTAATAACATATCATATAAATTAGTATCTTTAATATCATATTTAACCATATCTTTTAAAACATAATTAGTCTTTAATTCTGATAATAATGAACCATCCGTAGTAAATCTTAATGTTAAATGTGGATAATTATCAACAATTTTTTCTTTTGATGTTTTATATTGAATATAATTAACATATTTTTTTACAAGTTTATTTCCATCTAAACCTAAACTATTATTAATTCTATTAGCATTACCGATTGTTGGACCAATTCTTGGCTGAGTGCATATTACAATGGCGTAATTATTATAATTAATAATTTTTTGGGCGTACAACATCATAAAAGGATATACTGATGATTTACCAGCACCTGTGGCTCCTGTGACATACATAACACGATTGTGTATAAAATGATGAAATTGTTGAATTTGACAAATCCAATTACCACCAAAATTAGTATACCAAGTGCTATTTATCATATTATTTAAACTATCTTCATTATATTTTTCATTATTTACAAAATTATAAGAATTTATGTAGTCATTATTTTCTTTATGTTTAAATAAATTTTCTTTAATATAACTTCTCCATTTGCCACCATCTTTATCTTTGTCGGGCATTAAATTTTTATCACTATTTACTGGATTATAAACAAAATATGTAAATATACCATTAAAGACTAATGTTTCAAAAATAATAATAGGAATTGTTGTATTATTATCATTTGTATTAGATAATTTTGTATTAATATCATTTTGTAATTCATTAATTTCATTAGGAGATTTATTAGGATAAAGACGCTTTAAATTACCTTTTATACTAAACCAATTAATAGAATTTAATTTTTTAATAAATTCTTCTTTCGCATTATCAGTTAATTCATTCCAACTTGATGAAATTGAATATGGAACAAATTCATTATTTTTTTGATAATTAACTAATGATTTAAAATAATTATAAAATGTTTTAAGTGTCATATCTGTATTTTTATTTTGAAATTTATTTAAATAATTTTGTGTGGTTTCAATATTTATATGTTCTTCTTTATTATAAAAATAATCATTCATACAAACATTTCCATACCAAGTATATTTAAACTGTTGAATACATTCAAATATATAATTATATATATTGTCAAAATTAATATTCTTATCGTTAAATAATAATTTTAAACAATGTATTTGTTTATCTTCATTTGTTTCAAAGAATTCACCAAAATCTTTATCAATATTTTCTTTATCAAAATCTTTAGTATTAAAATTATTTTTAATACAATTTTTAACTATTTCTTTTACTTTATTAATTTCTCCTTTTTTATAATTGTAGTAAAATAATAACAATGATTTAATTTTAAGAATATTATTTTGATTACCTAATTCTTCCCATTTAATTAAAACTTTATTATATTTTTTAGATTGTTTAAAATTATCTAAATCAACAGTAGTTATATCTAAAATATCTAAATAATTACATAACCAAACTATATTAGGTAATATAATATTATTATCATATGTATCATAAATCATCCATTTAATTTTTTTAATATCATCATATAGAAATTGTTTAATAACACCATATATAGTATCATATCCAATTTTACAATTAAATTTACTAAAAGTATTAAGTTTAAAGAGATTATTAAAATTTTCAAATTCCTTACTATTTTTATAATTTTTTTTTGTATAAGGAAAAATATTAATCCAATTTGCTAATAATTTACCATTAATTTTATATAAAGTTTGTTTTATTAAATTTAATGAATTTTTAAAATAATCTTCTTTATTAACTTGTGAATGGTCTATATAATATGTTGATTTAAAAATAGTTTTTGCGTTATTTGTTGAATTATTAAATATTTCATTTAAATCATTAAGTTTATTACTATCATTAAGTTCATAATATGGGAATAATAGAATAAATAAACTCATAATATCTAAACATCTATTTAATAAAAGTTGGTCTATAAAATGTTCATTATAATAATATTTAGAAAGTTCATTTATAGTTAGTTTTAAATATTTAATTATTAATTGTTTATCATCATTATTAAGTTTAATAAAATTTTGATTAATTAAAGTATTTAATTTATTATTAATAATTATAATATCATTATTATTCATTATATTTATATTATAAATATAATATATATTTTATAATAGATTATGAATGAAGATGAAGAAAATCCTTATAAGATATTTAATAATAGAAAATTTTTTTTAAATAAAATATATGGAATAGAAACATTTAAAGATGTGATTAATTATATAAATAATAATAACTTACCAATTCTTACACAGGATAGAATATTGGATTTTACTTTTAATGTTTTTATTAATGATGACAGTTTTCCAAATGAAGAATATATTAATATGGTTAAAAAATGTTATGTAAAAATATATAATAAAAAATTAAAAAATAAAGAATTAAAAGATATTATAATGAAATATAAACATAAGAATAATAATCATTCATTAAATTATATTTTACATAGTTTAAAATAAATTATAGTATTATTTATATAATGACTATTGTTTATACAATGCCACCAATTAATTATCCAAGATTATATTTTAAATCATATCCCAGAACATATTTTACTGACCCTTTAGTTAATAAACTTATGAATTTATTTAATGTTACTAAAAAAGATACAACTGATGCTGATTGTTTAAAGAATTCAATATTTTTATATGATAATCCTCTTGTATATAATAATAGAAATGTTAAATTGAAATATTCATATCCATCTCTTGAAAATGATAAAAAGGTTATTAAAACAATTGTTAAATATTATTATTATAAATTATTAGATAAATATATTCAAGATAATATGTATGATTTATTAGGATATTTAAAAGTTGAAGGTGATGATGTTGAATTTATTAAATCAATGAAAGAGTATAAAGATGATATTCAACCATCATATAAAGATTTATTAAAGATGAAATTTATTAAAGATAAAATGTTAAGTAGAAGATTAGTATATAAATTATTAAAAATGTTTAATAAGAAAGTAAATGGAAAATGGTATAAACTCGGTGAAACAGATATTGAAGAATATGTTGTTAAATTTTTACATAAAAAGTTAAAGGAATTGTTTGAAAGTCAAGTTAAAGGTTAAATTAGTTAGAATAAGCAATACTACATTTTAAGCTCATTTGATATACTATATTTAATTTTTTAATACATTAAAATTATAATTATCTTTTTTTAATTTATTATTTATTGATAGTAATGAATAATGATATATTATTAGTTGTAAAAAAAAATCTAAATATTTTATATTATATTTATTTTTAATATCTTTTTTTAATTTATTATTAAAATTTTTAATGTGTTATAATATCATAATCTTTAAAATTATCAACATATTTTTTATTACACTTAATAGTTTTAAGTTTTTTAGGAAATTTTTTTATTTTTAATTTATAATTTTTTAATTCTAAATATTCTATTGAATTTGGAAGATTATTTATTTCTTTTTTATAATTATAAATATATATTTTTTTAATACTATTAGGTAAATTATCTAAATTTAAATTAGTTTTATATATTTTTAATTCTTCAATATTATTATGTAAATTATCTATTATATATTGATTATCACAATAATACATAGTTAAACTTTTAACATTTAAAGGAATAATTATTTTTTGATTAAAATTATTACCAAAAGTTAAATGTGTTAAATTAATATTATTTGATAAATCTATTTCTTTATTAAAACAAAACTTAAAAGTTAAATGTGTTAAATTAATATTATTTGATAAATCTATTTTTTGATTAAAATTCCGTCCAAAAGTTAAATGTGTTAAATTAATATTATTTGATAAATCTATTTTTTGATTAAAATTACGGTCAAAAGTTAAATGTATTAAATTAATATTATTTGATAAATCTATTTCTTTATTAAAATAACAATAAAAAGTTAAATGTGTTAAATTTATATTATTTGATAAATTTATTTTTTGATTAAAATAAAATCCAAAAGTTAAATGTGTTAAATTTATGTTATTTAATAAATCTATTTCTTTATCAAAATTTTTTCTAAAAGTTAAATGTGTTAAATTAATATTATTTGATAAATCTATTTCTTGATTAAAACACAATCCAAAAGTTAAATGTGTTAAATTAATATTATTTGATAAATCTATTTCTTGATTAAAACACAATCCAAAAGTTAAATGTTTTAAATTAATATTATTTGATAAATCCATTTCTTTATCAAAATACCATCCAAAAGTTAAATGTGTTAAATGAATATTATTTGATAAATCTATTTCTTGATTAAAACAATGTCCAAAAGTTAAATGTGTTAAATTAATATTATTTGATAAATCTATTTCTTGATTAAAAGCATCTTCAAAAGTTAAATGTGTTAAATTAATATTATTTGATAAATCTATTTCTTGATTGAAATCCCATTTAAAAGTTAAATGTGTTAAATGAATATTATTTGATAAATCTATTTCTTGATTAAAATTTCCTCCAAAAGTTAAATGTGTTAAATTTATATTATTTGATAAATCTATTTCTTGATTAAATTTCCATCCAAAAGTTAAATGTGTTAAATGAATATTATTTGATAAATCTATTTTTTGATTAAATTTATTTCCAAAAGTTAAATGTGTTAAATTAATGTTGTTTAATAAATCTATTTCTTGATTAAATTTATTTCCAAAAGTTAAATGTGTTAAATTAATGTTGTTTAATAAATCTATTTTTTTATTAAATTTGCTTTGTGTATAATTATTTTTATAATCTGATGTATATTGATTATTTGTTTTAATAGCTATTAAAGGGTCATTATAATTACTAAATGTAATCTTTTTATATTTATTAATTACATCATAATATTTTTTTAATTCTTCATTAAAACCTGGTTTAAATATTAACCATTCTTCTACCGTCCAGTAATTATTTTCCATTTTTATTATTTAATTTTAATACATAAATAAATTTTCAATTTTTTTAATGATAAATAACTGTATAATCTTTAAAATCATTAATATATGTATAATCTTCATCACATTTAATTGTTTTAAGATTTTTAGGTATTTTTTTTATTTTTAAATTATAATTTTTTAATTCTAAATATTCAATTGAATTTGGAAGATTATTTAATTCTTTTTCATAATTCTCAATATATATTTTTTTAATACTATTCGGTAAATTATCTAAATTTAAATTAGTTTTATATATTTTTAATTCTTCAATATTATTATGTAAATTATCTATTATATATTGATTGTTACAATAATACATAGTTAAACTTTTAACATTTAATGGAATGACTATTTTTTTCTTAAACCAATATCTAAAAGATAAATGTGTTAAATTAATATTATTTGATAAATCTATTTCTTTATTAAAACACCATCCAAAAGTTAAATGTGTTAAATTTATATTATTTGATAAATCTATTTTTTGATTAAAATAATATCCAAAAGTTAAATGTATTAAATTTATATTATTTGATAAATCTATTTCTTGATTAAAATAATATCCAAAAGTTAAATGTATTAAATTTATATTATTTGATAAATCTATTTCTTGATTAAAATTGCTTCCAAAAGTTAAATGTGTTAAATTTATATTATTTGATAAATCTATTTTTTGATTAAAATATCTTCCAAAAGTTAAATGTGTTAAATTAATATTATTTAATAAATATATTTCTTGATTAAAATTGCTTCCAAAAGTTAAATGTGTTAAATTTATATTATTTGATAAATCTATTTCTTGATTGAAATTATTATAAGTATAATTTTTTTTATATTGATATTTATATTTATTATTTGTTTCTAATGCTATTAAAGGATGATTATAAATAATAAACATAACCTTTTTATATTTATTAATTACATCATAATATTCAGTTAATTCTTCATTAAAATTAGGTTTAAATATTAACCAATTATCTACAACACAGTAATTATTTTCCATTTTTATTATTTAATTTTAATACATAAATAAATTTTCAATTTTTTAATAATAAATAACTGTATAATCTTTAAAATCATTAATATATGTATAATCTTCATCACATTTAATAGTTTTAAGATTTTTAGGAATTTTTTTTATTTTTAAATTATAATATGTTAATTCTAAATATTCAATAGAGTTTGGTAAATTATTTAATGGTTTAAAATATTCTTCAATATATAATTTTGTTATACTATTTGGTAAATTATCTAAATTTAAATCATAACAAGATAATATATGTAATTCTTTAATATTATTACTTAAATTATCTATTATATATTGATTATCACAACAATTTAATTTTAATTTTTCAACACTTTTTGGAATAGTAATATTTTTATCATAATCACCATTAATTTCTAAACATATTAGATTATTATTATTAGATAAATTTATAATTTGATTAAAATCCCAACCAAAAATTAAATATTTTAAATTAATATTATTTAATAAATTTATTTCATTATTAAAGTTCCATCCAAACTCTAAATATTCTAATTTAATATTTTTTGATAAATCTATTTCTTGATTTAGATTATCATCAAAATATAGATGTGTTAAATTATTATAAACTGATAAATCAATATCTTTATTGAAAATAATATTAATATATTTTTTATTTTTAGGAGTAATATATGATGTTAAATAATATTTATTACCTTTTCTTAAATTCATATATTCATTATTTTTAATCATTTTATGTTAAAATTATATTAAATTAATAATTTTTACCACTTAATAACTTGTTATTATTTATATAAATTACCAATTTTTGATAAATTAAAATATCCAAAATAAAAAATTGAAATTAAAATTTAAAATATATAGTAATAATATAATATCTATGATTATGGATAATAATATGAGTATAAAAGAAGAAGATAATAATGTTAAAAACACATTTAATTATAAATCTTTACAAGATTATATTGATAATAATATATCCGAAAAAGGTAGTAAAAATGAAACTCATCAATTAGTTAAAGATGATGGGTATAGAACAAATTTTATAGTTAAAGATGAAAATTATGTAAATTTTATAAAATTTTATGCAAATGAAAAAGAAAATAAAGATAATAAAATGAATATAATGGAAAAATCAAGAGATATTGGTCCATTATATTTTGATTTTGATTTTAAAGTAAATGATAAAAATAGATTATTTACTAATAAAGATATTCAAAATATAGTTCGTAATATGAATGTAATTATTAAAAAATATTTAAATGTTAAAATTAAAACTAGTGATGATAGTGATGATGAGGATGACAATAATAAATATTTAATTGAAGATGAATTAACAACATATATATTATATAAAAATAAACCTGTGTATAATAAATCAAAAGAAAAATATTGTGATGGAATACATATTCATTATCCGAATTTAATATTAACTTCAGAGAATAGATTATTAATATATGATAAAATTGAATCAAGATTAGAAGATATGGAATTTATTGAAAGAATAATTGAAAAAACAAATGAAAATATTAAGGAGATATTTGATAAAAGTGTAATGTTTAAAGATAAATGGTGGTTCTTATATAAATCTGGTAAAAAAGTAGATAATAAATTTAATATATATAAGTTGAAATTAAAAATTTATAGTGATGGTTATGTTAAAGAAGATGTTAATATGAATGATAAAAAAATAATAAAAAAATTAAGAATAAGAAATGTATATAATGAGGAAGATATTATTACATTAAAATTAAAATATTTAGAAGCGATGAATAGTAAAAAGACATTTTTTATTGAAAATAATAATAAGAAAGATAATAATTTACAAATTAATTTAAATATTGAAAAAAAAAATAAAGTAGGTAATAAATCAACTAATGAAGAGAATGCTATAAAATTATGTAGTATATTGACATCAGAAAGAGCAACTAATTATGGTTCATGGCGTGATGTTGGTTATGCTTTGTTTAATATTTCACCAAATTTAAAAAATAATTTTCATAAATTTTCAAAATTATGTGGTGAAAAATATGATGAGAATAGTGTTAATAGATTTTGGGACGGATGTACTATAAAAAATGATAGTAATTATTTGTATGGTTTAGAACAATGGGCTAAAAAAGATAATTTAACAAAATATAATGAATATTTAACAAATAAATTAAATGAATCATTTAATAAAAATATTGATACTAAAGCGGATTATGATTTAGCAAGTGTTGTATATGATATGTATAAGAATGATTATTCTTGTAGTGGTGTAGAAGGAGGTCAAATATGGTGGGAATTTATAGATCATAGATGGGCTCAAACAGAAAATGGTGCATCATTAAATGTAAAATTATCTGAAGAATTTGCTTATCATTTATCTCAAGTATCAATATTATATTCAAATAAATTAAATGCAACAAATAATGACGATAAAGAATCAATGGTAGATATTGAAAAAAAAGGAAAAGATTTTTTCTCATTAATTAGAAAATTTAAAACACAATCATTTAAAAAAAAAATATTAGCTGAGGCTGGCAATATATTTTTTATTAAAAATACAGTAAAAAGAAAAAGAAAGAAATTTATTGAATTATTAGATGCTAAATGTAATTTAATTGGTTTTGAAAATGGTGTATATGATTTAGATACAATGACATTTAGAGCTGGTAAGCCAGATGATTATATTACATTTTCAACTAGATATGATTATATTGAGTATAAAAATAACAAAACTGAAGATTTTAAAAAAAAGGAAAAAATATTAGATGATTTTTTTCTGTCTATTCAACCTGAAACAGATTCAAATGAATTTTTAAAATTATATTTAGCATCTATATTATATGGTCGTAATAAAGATCAATTAGCTTTAGTATGGTCTGGTAGTGGTGCTAATGGAAAAGGAACATTAACAAAATTAATGCAAAATGTTTTAGGAGATTATTACTCTACTACTGATCCTACATTAATTACAAGACAAAGAAGATCTGCTGGAGAAGCTTCTCCACATTTGGCGGATAAAAAAGGTAGAAGATGGTTAGAAGTATCTGAACCAGATCAAGATGATAAAGTAGAAACAGGTATATTAAAAACATTAACTGGTGAAGATGTAATTCAAGCAAGACCTTTATATGAAAAACCGTTTTATTATATACCGCAATTTAATTTTACATTACAATGTAATGATAAACCAAAACTAAAATCAGATGATGGTGGTGTTAGAAGAAGAATTCGTGTATTAACATTTCCAAATAAATTTATTGATAATCCTAAAAAATCTAATGAACGAAAATTAATAAATAATATTGATGATAAATTAGAAGAATGTAAAGATGTGTTAATGTGGTTATTAATTAATGTTTATTATATTAAATATAAAGAATGGGGAACATTAAAAGGACATGAGCCTAAAACTATGTTAGAAGATTCAGCTGAATATATTGATAAATCAAATACAATTAAAATATTTTTTAATACAAAATATTCAACTACTGATAATAAAAATGATAAAATACATCTTTCAGATATATGGGATGATTATCAAGAATGGCATAAAAATAATTATCCTTCTATTAAAAATATAGATCAACCTAAATTAGTAGAATATATCAAAAATAATGGATTTGAGCTTAATTCAAATCATACTAAAATATATAAAATATCTAAGAAAGATAATACAGATGAAGATGAAGATTAAAATAATATATATTATGTCATTAATAAGATAAAAAAAAATTGAAAAAAAATTATTTTAGTGTTATTAATTTAAAAATAGTGTCTGTATATCACTAGTAATGAATTGTTCTCATGAAATCAACAATGTGTATTATAATTTAATTACAAGTCATATTATAGAACAAAAAAAAACTTATTAAAATAATAAATAATATTGAAAAAATATAAAAATTATTATTAAAAAAAAAACATTTTGATTTGTAAAGATACACAAATTATTATTTAAAAAGAAAAGAACCATCTTTTGATAAAATACTATTAATTCTTTTAGATTGTAGTATATCATAATAAATATTTTTATTAATTTTAAAAATTTTTTTAATAGTTAAAAGATTATTATTATATTTATTAAAATTTTCATCACTTTGTAAATCAATTAATAATTTACCATTAAATAATTCATATTTATTTTGTTCTAAAGCATAAATATCATCACTAAATTCACAAGAAAAACCTAAAATATTTCTGGGTGATCTAAATACTCTAGTTTGAATTGTTTCCATGCCACCAGGTTTTTTTATTAATCCAAAATCAGTTAATTTAATTTTTATATCTTTTAATTTTTCTTTATAAAATTTAATATCTTTTTCTATATCCCTATTTTTCTTTTCCACTTCATCATTATCTAAATTTAAAATAAAATTGTTTATTTCATTTATATGAAATTTATCATATTTAATATCAAATTCATTAAATTCAGAATCAAATGATGAAGCACTTGTGTTATATGAACTAATACTTTCATTATCACTTTCTTCCTCAATACTTTCCTCAATACTTTCATCCATATTATCTTCATCACTTTCTTCAAAATCACTTTCATAATCTTCATCAATTATTTCTTCTAAATTAAATTTAAATATTACATCATCAATTAATGATAATAATTTATCATTTGTTGAGTGGATTAAATTACCATTTTTATTATTTTTTTTTTTAAAAAAATTACTAAAATCATATTTATTAACATAATCAATAATCTTTTTTTGTAATATATTTAAACCACAAACCAAAAAATTTTCCATTTTAATATCTGCGTGTAAATATCCACACTTATGAATATAATCAATTCCTTTTTTCATTTGTTCATAAATATTTTCTTTATATTCATCTTTAAAATCAAAGTCTAATAATTTACACATATCATATAATGAAATTGCCATTACTTCATTTATAATAATCATATCATCTTTATATTTAAATCCACCATCATTATAATGTATGTATTCTGATTTTTTATCTTCAAATGTAATAATATTATTTATATCAACTTCTCTTTTATATTCTTTATCTCTTTCTTTTTTAAAAATTTTTAAAGCCTTACAATTAATATTAAATTTTCCCTTATTTTGCTTTAATGTTTTTACATAATCCTTTATTTCAATACAATACCAAATTTTAGATGATATTCCAGAACCAAGAACATATATCAATAAATAAATAATATCCAACTTTTCATTATAAATAATTTTATTCATAATGAAGTATAAAAAAATATTTATAATTAATTTTAAAATATTTAAATATTTACATTATATTCTCCAACTACAATATCATTATCTAATTCACTCCAATTATGTTCGAATCTACTTTCTTGTTGATTAATATTTTCACCCATATAAATTTTGAATTCATTTGCCATTTTAACAACTTTCTCATTAAATACATTTGTATTCATTATATCATTATCATCTAAATTATTAATTATCTCTCTCTCTTCATCATTCATTTTTTCAAAAAATTCAAATTCAATATTAAATAATTCAGGAATATTTATTTCCTCATTTTCATTATCTTTCATATCATCCTTTATATTTTTATATGTTCTATATTTACCTTTTAGTTCAACAATCTTATCCTGAACTATCTCTCTCTTCTTTTTTAATAAATTATGTTCCTCTTTTTTATCAATCATTAACCTTTTTTTAATTTTATCTTTTCTATTTTTATCTTCATAAAATCTTTTCATTAATTTTTCACAATCATCAAAAACACATTTATCATCATTTATATTCTCATTTTTAGTGAATAATCCAATATCAAGATTAACATCTTCTTCAATATTATTATTTTTTAAATATTTATCTTTATTAGAATTACTTTTGGAAAATAATTCCATATCTAATTCAAATATTTCTTCATCGTTATTTTTTTCATTTGATAAATCTAAATTGATTTCTTCATTATCACTTTCAATTTCAATTTCATTCATAATGTTATTTTTATTCAAAATATTGTTTTTATTCAAAAATTTATTAATTGTATTAAAACCAAATGAATTGTCAATATTATATTCTTCAATTTTATTTGTATTACTTTTTTTCATAAAATATTTTTTGCCTTTTCCATTTGTAAAATATATTTCAAATGAATTATTAGAACAAAATGATATAAAGTAAATATTTTTACAATATTCATTATTTTGATTAAAAGCTTGCTCCATTACCATAGTTAAAGCTTTTTGCTTTGTTGTATTATTAATAACAGGTATTAATGGATTTTTATTAACAAAAATGTATTCAGTCATTATATCTTAGATTTATTTTTAAAACTTTAAATATTTTTTATTAATAATATTATATGTTGTTAGTTATAATATTTATAATTATTATATCAATTTTTTTTATTTATAATAATAAAACAAAAAAAATAGAAAATTTTAATATAACAGATAATATTGATAATTTGGAAATTATGAAAAGGTCACCCACTTATCAAAACTTAATTAAAAAACTATTAAGTGATAAAAAAGAATTTTTCACTGAAGAAGAACTTGATATTATGAAAAATAAATTTCAATTTTACGATACTGAAGATGGTATTAAAAATATAACATCAAATGTTTTAAAAGAAACAAAAAATGATAATTCAGAAAATTTAAAAAATGAAATATCTATAACCGGTAATATTTTTACAAATCCTGCGTTTAATGATATTCTTAATGGTTTTCAAAATAAAAAAGATTTAGATTGTAAAGATGTTAAAGTATTACAAAGACCATTATATTTAAATAATTATTATTATGATATGTATGGAAATAAAATTGAAGCATCATTAAAAGATTATATTAATGATTATCATATAAGAATTAATAATAATAATAATGAAGGGCAAAAAGTAAATATTATAAAAGGAAAAAGTAATTTTATAATCCCAAATCAATTTGACACTCTAAAATATCAAACAAATGCTTATAATATTGATTGGAATAGAATTATTAATCCCATGACTACTTATTAATAAAAATTGAAATCAAATTACATATAAATTATAATATTACTAACAATGGAAAATACAAATTTGACAGATAATAACTTATTACAATATTATAATTTAATTGAAGAAGAAAATAATGAAATATGGAAACTGGTGATTAAATTAAATGAAGAATTTGATGATAAAGTGGAATTATTAGAAAAACTTCATTTATTATTAAGAATTATTAATAAAAATAAAGAAAAAAAAAATTGATTTATATATTATATATTAATAATTAATAATAATAAATATGTCTTCAAAGAATACAACCGAAAATAAAGCTATTAATTTAAATAATACAGATGAAATAATTTTATTTCTCAATAAACATAATGAAGAATTTATTGATAATTATATTAAAAATAATAAAATTAATTTAGATACTCTTAAAAAAAAGATTGAAGATTTATCAGTAGAAACAAAAAATGAAATTGATGAAATTATTACTGTAATTTTTGAAAAAAGACAAAAACAAGAAGAATTAAATGAAAAATTAAATAATACTTTTGAACAATATAAAAAATTAAATAATATTTCTAAAAATAATGATGTATCAAATTTAACCATTGATGATGTAAAAAAATCTAAAGAAAAATCAACTAAAATAACTTCCAAAAAGAAAACAGTTGAAGAGAAACAAGAAGATGTTGAAGAGAAACAAGAGGATATTAAAGATACTACAGAAACTGTTGAAGAAAAACCTAAAAAGAAATCAACTAAAAAAACAAAACCAAAAGAAGATATTAATAATGAAGTAGTTGAAGAAAATAAGGAAGAAGAAAAACCTAAAAAGAAAACGGTAAGAAAAACAAAAAAGAAAGAAGAAACTGATAATAATGAAGAAATTAAAGAAGAAAAGACAAAAAAGAAAACAACAAAAAAAAAGGATAATTAGTTTTATTATCATTTAATTAAATAAAAAAATTTTTTTTAGTTATTAATAAATATTAATATTATTTATTAACTTTAACTATTATTAACACTATCTGAACTATCTTCATCTTCTTTACCTTGAATAAATTTTTTAAATTTTTCATCATCTTCCATTTTTGTATAATCTTTAAATAATTTTTTATCTTCTTTTTTATCTATTTTTAATCCAGAAACTTTTTCAAAATAATGTTTATTAATTTTATCTGGTTTTGATGGATCATAACGCCATTCCAAAAGATGATTTTTAGATCTTCTTAAAGCATCTCTTTGTTTTCTTTTTCTTACAGGATTAATAGTTTTACCTTTACATTCAGAGAAAAAACTTTGAAATAATGTATCATCTTTTATAACATTTAATTTAGTATTTTTAAAATAATAACTTCTAAAATTAATAATACCATTTAAGTATTTATATAATCGGTCATTCATATCATTTTCATTATCAACTCTAACTTTTAATAAATTAATTAAAGTATGTAAAATATTAAAATCAAAACTTGCTATATTTATTTCATCTTTTAAAGTTTCTATTTTATTATCTTCAAACATTATTGCTTTTTTTATTTTATATGGAATACATCTATAATTATTATCATATAAATATATTAATGGAACTCTATGTTTTCCATTTTTATAATAAACAACTATTGAAGAACCATAATATTCTAATAAAGGGTAATATTCATCATACTCTAAATTATCTATTTTATGAATATATTTAACTAAATTTTCTCCATCTTCTTCATAATTAGTAGAATAAATTTCATAATATGGAATATTAATATAATTATATTTATTACCACTTATTTCAGAATATTTCAAATAATAATTATAACAATATAATCCAGAAAATATAAAATTTTCTTGCTTTACTAAGTAATTTTTAAACATACTATTTAATATTTTATTAATTTCATTATTCTTATATTCTTTAATTTGTAATTTTTCAGAAATATAAGGCAATGGATATAATTTATCCAATGTTTTAAACCTTGACAAATTTTTTTCTAAAATTCTATAACTTGTTAAAGGATCTGTAAAAACTCTAAATTTATCAATCATTGCAAACCAAGGATGGATATATCTTATTCCATCTATTTCAATAAAACGAATGTTTTTATAAATATTATTTGGAATATAACTAATATCACAACATTCAATATCCAAATTTGGATAAATTTTAAATGTATCTTTATGTTGAGCTTCTTTAGCAAAAATAGGACCATGTCCTGCTTCTAATAAACGATTTGATATTTCAACAACATCTTTTGTTGGCTCTGGTGAATAAAAATCAATATCTGGTTCATCTAATAAATCATCATAAAATCTATATTTTTTATCTTTATTTGCAAATAATTTATCTAAAGCAAATCCACCATATATTTTTCTTTTTTTCTCTTTAATATAATTCATAACAATATTATAAATATCTAATTTATCTTTAGCTGAAGGTTCTAAAACTTCATTTTGTTTTTCTTTAGCATTTTTTTGAATAAATTCTAAATTTTCATTGAAATTTTCCTCACTAATATCATCCGTTAAAGATAATGAACTCATAATATAGTATATAATATATAATATTAAATAATAATTTTTTTTCAATTTTTAATTAAATTAAAATATATATTTTATATCCATTTATGAGTTCTCAAATTTTTATTAAAACACTTTCAGGAAAATCAATTACACTTGATGTTGATTTAAATGATACAGTAGAAAATATTAAACAAAAAATTCAAGATAAGGAAGGTATTCCACCCGATCAACAAAGATTAGTTTTTGGAGGCAAACAATTAGAAAATGGAAGAACATTAATGGATTATAATATTCAAAAAGATTCAACTATT
>Ga0209264_1000462_pt1 | contig 31679 bp, 31 predicted proteins | sample SaaInlV_DNA_150m_FD_184687 | JGI IMG/M metagenome (GOLD analysis project Ga0209264, IMG submission 184687) | Marine microbial communities from expanding oxygen minimum zones in the Saanich Inlet - SI075_LV_DNA_150m (SPAdes) (version 2) | ecosystem: Environmental > Aquatic > Marine > Unclassified... | reverse complement strand
AAATAAAACAAGAAACAGATTATGAAAATAAAATTTATTAACATTGTAAAGTATATGATGAAATTACAATATTAGTGAATTATCAGATGATTAATTTTTATTAAATTTTCATTTTAAGAATAAATTCATCATCAGATAATTCTTCAACACAAGTTAATTTATCATTAAGTATTAATTCAACAATTTGATTAATAATATATATGTCTTTTTTTAATTTTAATGTTTCACCAGTTCGAATATTAATAATAATTCCATTTTTATCACCATAATTTTCTTTTAATTTGCTATTTATCCATAACCAATAATAAATAATTATTTGTAATTTGTGTTCTATAGTTATAGTTGATACACATTTAAATTCATAAATATTATCATTATCAAAAGCATCAATTCTTCCAGCAATCCGTATTTCACCAAAATCTTTATGTTTATAAATAAAAAAATTTTCATCTAAATCATCATCATTTGTTATTTTATATTCAAAAAATAAATTATCACTTTTAATAAATTCCAAATTATTTAAACATTTATCAACTTGAGAATTATCAATCCAATTATAATTTTTAATACTTGCTATTTTAGAATGAAGATTATTTTGTAAAGCATTATAAACATTTGACACTTTTAAATAATCAGATATATTTTTACAAGGAATATTAATTTTGCCAGCATATTTTTGAATATCATTATTGTTTTGTATATGTTCCATTACATAATATTCAATAGTGCTAAGATTTCCATCATTTGAAATAACCTTTTCATAAACACTTGGAATAGCTAAACCATTAATTTCTGAAACTTCTTCATAATTATCTTTAGATGTCTCAACTTTTGATTTAATATCAATATCATTAATACAATCATAAACTGTTTCAAATAAATTATTAGTTAAACTAATTAAATTTTGTAATGATGTTGATGATAAAAATTTAACTAATTCACTAACATTCTTTTTAACAAAATTATCATTATTAAAAACTTTTTTTTCTTTTATTTCCATATTTTTATTAGATTTAATAATATTAACATAATTATCAATATATAAATTATTTAAATCTAAAAATGGTAAAGGAGCATTTCGTTCATCTTGAATAAGAATTAATTTTTCTTTTGTTCTACTAATAGCTACAAAAATTGTATTAGGACATCTATCGTTTTTAAGATTTTTTCCATAAAATTTAAAGTATGTATCATCAAATCCATAAACAATAACTACTTTAGCTTCTCTTCCTTTACTTTGATGATAACTAATAATTAATATTTTATTATTAATAACATCTTCATCAAGTTTAGCTTCATCACTGATAGGTGTCATACAGGGTATATTTTGTTTAGTAAGATAATTTTCTAATTTTTTAAAGGGTGCATTATCTGAACGGATACTTGGAACTAATATAAAAAAGTCATTAGGTTTATAATTTTCTTCATTAATCATTTTTTTAATTTGTAATCCAATTTTTTTATAAATATTAAAAGTATTTGCTATATGATAATCTATTTTAGGTCCATCTTTAATAGTTTGTATATTAGCATATCTATTAACACAATTATTAATAAACCAACCTACCTTATGGGTTAAACGAAAACTAACATTAAGAGTTTTCTTTAAAAATGATTTATTCCAAATTGAATCACCTAATGTTAAAAATTGTGATGAAGCATTCTTAAAATTATATATACATTGTTTTGGGTCTCCTAATAAAATAATTTGTGAATTAAAACTATTCGTATCTTTAATAAATTTTTGAATTATATCAAAATATATTTTAATCATATCTTGTGTTTCATCAATTATAAAAATATCTATTGGTTTAATATTTTTACTTAATTTATTATCATTTTTAATGATTTTACTAATATGTTCATCATCATAACCTGAATTATCATAATAATTAGTAACTAATGAATGATAACTATGAACTTCACAATTTTTAAAATTTTTATTTTTAATTTTTTCTCTTACTTCTGTTTTTAACATTGAATTATAAGTTAAAAGAAAGATTTGTTTTTCTTTATTTTCATAACATAACATTAAAGATGTTGTAGTTTTTCCTGCTCCAGGATTGCTATTAATTAACATATTTTCTTTGCAGTGAATAATTTCATTTTGTTCTTCTGTTTTATTAACATTCATATTATAATAATTTTATTATGATAATAAATTTAATTAAAAAAATCAACAACAAAAAAAATTTTTTATTAAATTTATAAATGAAAAAGGTTTTTTTATTATTTTATCAGGAATATTTTTATCATTTTTTTCAACATTAATATTAATATTTTTATTAATTTTAGGAACAATAATATTAACAGATATTTTATTATTATAATTTAACATATCATTAAAACATAATTTAACTAAAGTTTCTTGATTAAAATAATTAATATTTTCACAAGTATAATCATAACTATTTTTAATATTTTCATTAAATATTAGTTGTTTATTTAAATTATATAATTTTAAATTGGCTATATTATTAAAATAAATTGCTAATTTTTGTATTTTATCAAAATCATTTAATTTAATATCATCAATTTCATTATTTAAAATTTTATAAGAACAAATATGACTAAAATTATCATTATTGTCATATGTAGCGTTAAATTTTTCAGTATTTATTTTAATATGTGTTTTATGTCTTAAAATAGGATGTTCTGTAATAATATAATTAAAATAATTATAATATCTAATAGATGTTATATTAATTTTTAAAAAATTTCTTATTATACAAATATTAAAATTAATTATAATTAAACAAGGTTTGGATTCTAAATTATTAAATGTTTTAATATTTCCACCAATAAATAAATCTTTATTACATTGGTTTTTATTAAAAAAATATTTACAATTAAAATGACTTTTAACTTCATATTTTAAATCACAATCTAAACAAATATAATCACACCAAGGTAAATTATTTTTACCAGTATGTGAAAAGGTAGTTAATACTTTATTACATCTAAAACATTTAATTTTTAATAATTCAAAAATATAAGGACATAATGAAACCATTATGGAATAGTTAGAACCAAAAATAATCATTAAATTTTATTATTTAAATAAATTAAAAAATCAATTTTTATTATAAATATAATTATTTATATTTATATATTGTTAAAAATATATAATTTAGCATTTTTTTCCAATAAAATATAATTGTCTTATAGTATTATTTGTATCTAATACAACTCTTGTAACATTTTTATAAATACCATTTGAACTTGTTGTATTTAAATTAAATAATCCAGCTTGTGAAACATCACTTGATGTATTATTAATATAAGTACTTGTTAATTGAATTTCACCCATAGATAAACTATTTAAATCATATGAATGAATATTATATTCTTCACTTAATATATTTGGAGTTTCATTATCAGGTGTAATCACATAAAATTCAATAACACGAATATTTTGTCCTTGTTGATTTTTACTAATATTCATTAATAAAGTACTTGTATTTGTTGTTCTATAAACATTATCAAGATTATAACTACCAGTAAATAATACCTTTTCATTACATTTTAAAAATTTTTGTTTATAACAATTACACATATAAATATATTATATATTTTTAAATTGTATTATATTAAAATTTTAGTAATTTAGCATTTTTTTCCAATAAAATATAATTGTCTTATAGTATTATTTGTATCTAATACAACTCTTGTAACATTTTTATAAATACCATTTGAACTTGTTGTATTTAAATTAAATAATCCAGCTTGTGAAACATCACTTGATGTATTATTAATATAAGTACTTGTTAATTGAATTTCACCCATAGATAAACTATTTAAATCATATGAATGAATATTATATTCTTCACTTAATATATTTGGAGTTTCATTATCAGGTGTAATCACATAAAATTCAATAACACGAATATTTTGTCCTTGTTGATTTTTACTAATATTCATTAATAAAGTACTTGTATTTGTTGTTCTATAAACATTATCAAGATTATAACTACCAGTAAATAATACCTTTTCATTACATTTTAAAAATTTTTGTTTATAACAATTACACATATAAATATATTATATATTTTTAAATTGTATTATATTAAAATTTTAGTAATTAAAATTGAATTTCTAAAACAATTTCATCTAAAATTAAAATTTCTACTTTGTGATTAAATTTTATTTCAGGTAATGTAATATCATCACCATCATAAATTTCAATAGGATGATTATTATCATTTAGATATGTCATATATTCTATTTTTGTTTCTAATAAATCTTCTAATAATTTAATTGCTTTTTTTGTATTATCAGTATCTATAAATAATTTATTATTCCATTCATTATAATTAAATTTTCCAATTTTTGTTGTTTTACATTCAACAGGGTCAATTGAATCAATATAATTAATACCTAAATTTACATATTTGTTATTAAATAATTCTAATTTAATATCATCTTTAAATTTAATATATTTAATATATTCAATAATTTGAAATCCAGCAATTAATGATGTGGTTGTAATTAATGCGGGAATAATTTTTCCTGATATTAATTTAACTTCATATTCATCTGTAATTTTCATATTATATTGAATATTTCTAAAATTAACAATATTAGTTATAAATTGTATATGCTTTTTATCATCTTTTTCAAAAATAATAGGATTTATAATATTTAAACTATTTAATATTTTAATAATTAATTTTTTATTAATTACTCTTTTTTTTGTTTTTTTAATATCAATCAAATTATAATCTTTTGGTATTTCACTTGTATTGAATATTTCATTTAACAAACTATAACCAAATAAGAAATATTCTTTAAAATAATTTGTATTATATTTAATATTAATTTTATTTGGAAGATTTTTTCCTTTAAGTTCTTCTTTTTTATTTTTATATTGTTTATTTAGTTCTTTAATATTAAAAATATAATTTTTATAGTATAAATATGAGAGTATATAATGATAATTAAAATCTTTATTAAAATAAGAATATTTATTTATGACATTAAAAAGTTCTTTCATATCAATAGTATCAATTTCATTTAATAAATTTAGATTATTTTTATATTTAATTAAAAGATTAATATTATTATAAAATTCTTCTTCAAATATTTCTTTAGCCCATTGAATATTATGTTCTACTTTATAAGGAAAACTTTTAATGGTACATAATGGAATATTATCTTGTTGATTATTTTTATTAGCTTCATATGTTTCAGTAATATTCGGTAATATTACTTGGACGCTTCCTTGTAGTCCAGTTGTTCCTGAATCAAATAAAGGTTTTTTATATTTAATTGTTTGAGAATTAACATATAATCTTGCATCCATATTATCTAATGCTAAAAGATTAATATCAATATCATCATAAAATTTTTGATTAAATATATTTTCTGTTTCAGGACATAATTTTTCTGTTAGTGGAAAACATTTAATATCATTATTCATTTGCATAACTTTTTGTGAAGCAGTTGTTGATTTTGATTTATGAATATCATCATTATTAAAAAGAAATTGTCTTGATAAATTAGATACTTCAATATTATCCATATCAGTAGTTATTATATTTTTAGTTCCTAAAGCCATTAATTGTTTTAATAGCTCACAACCAATAGCTCCTGTTCCAACAACGAAAGGTTTGGTATTTTGTATTTTATCAATTGTTTCATTACCAAAAATATTTATTAGGTCATTATATTTATTATTATCATATGTATTTTTAGTAATTATTTCATTATCTTTTAATAGTTCAAAACAATCTAAATTAAACCAAGAGTTAATTGGTATAAATTTATTGAGTATGTATTTAATAACTTCTTGTGAAACAATAGAACCAATAATTGATGATATTGGTAAAAAATTACCATTAATTGTTGATAAAAATTTGTGAATAATTATTTGAAATTCATCGTCTATATTAGAGTATGAAATAATAATTTCTTCAAAAGAATTAATATTTTCAATAGATGGATACGAGTTATATTTATTTAAATAATCAAAAAAAGATAGATATAATATATGTAATAATTTTTCACGATTAAAATATTTAAAATTAGATATTAAATCTTGATTAATATTTAAACTTTTTTTTAAACTTTTAAAATGAAATTCTTTTGTTTTTTTCATCTTTTTTAAAGTGGTAATATTATTTGTTTCAAAATTAATTGAAAATTTATACATATTAATAATCTTATTAACTTTAACAATTTCATGATCGTTAAGTAAAAGTATGTCATCATTTTGTAAAAGATGTTTATCTTTACAAGTAATAATATTATTTTCAATATTTTCAATGATAAGATAATTATAATTTTCTCCATCTAAATCTCTTGAAGTAAAATTATTACCAAAATCATTAAATATACATCCCGATAATCCTAAACACCAGGACATAATAAAACATATGTTATTTTCTCTACAAACTTTATTAACATCATTTGAAATCGTATTAGATAATATAACAACATTATAATCAGTAATATTAACATTTTTACCATGTATATTATTAATAGATATTGTTGGATTTAAACTTTTTAAATAATTTAATAAATTATTATTTGTATAATATAAATTAGAAGAATTATTTTGAAAAGTATCATTAACATCAATATCTATTTTTTCAAAACCTAACAAAATTAAATTTTTTATTATTTCTAAAGATAAATGATTAAAATTAAATATAATGACCGAACATTCTTTTATTTTATTAATTGAATTTTTACCAATAGCATAACTTTGTCTTGAAAATTTATCTTCCATTTTAATAATTAATTATTATTCATTATTAATTATTAATTTTCAATTTTTTTATAATAATAATAAAAGTTAAAACTACTTAAAGAAATGACATTATATATATTTATAATAATGGCTAGAACTAAGAAAAACACAAAAGTTGTTGAACAACCCGAACCAATTGTTGAAACAGCAAATGTTGTTGAAACAGCAAATGTTGTTGAAACAGTAAATGTTGTTGAAACAGAAACTCAAAATAAAACTACTGTTGATAATGCTCGTAGTGAGTATTCATTAGAAACTCATTATAAAGAACTTATTAAAAATATTAATAAAAGAAAAAAAGATGATTTGACTTTAAAAAAGAGTTTGAAAAAGTTTGTAGAAAGAACAAATAGAGCGGTTATTAGAAGTGCTAAGACTAAAAAGTCTTCAAATTCTGGTAAGAAGAGAGCCACAGGTTTTGGTGATAAGACACCTTTACCTCCTGAGTTTGCCAAGTTATTTAATATGACTGAAGAGACAGTTCCAAGAACTGATATTTCTAAACATCTTCATAAGTATTTGGATGACAATGGACTTAAGGATAAGAAGGATAGAAGAATTCATCGTGTAAATCCTGCTATTCAAGAAACATTTCAGTTGTCAGATTCACAAGTAAAGTATATGAACAATGTAGATACTCCTAAGGATAAGGAAGGATTTAATTTTTACAATGTCCAAAACTTTATTAAGACAGTTTATGATAGAATGGGAACAAAAACTGTCGAAACTCAACCAGTTGCTCAAGTTGAAGAGAAGATTGTTGAAGAAAAGGTAGTTGAAGAAAAGACAACTAAGAAGAGAAGTTCTAAGAAGTAAATATTTTTTGTATGTATAATTAATTATTTAATAAATTAATTGTATAAAAAATTTTAATTAAAAAGTTTATTTAAATGATTATTATTACTAACATACCAACATTCTTCTTCATAATCATATGAATATATAATATTATTTTTTACATCTAAATAATGTGTTGAACTATCATCAGTTTCAATATCATTATTTTGTAATTTTAAGTTTTCAAATATAACATTATGATATTTTGAATTAAAAAGAGATTTTTGTTTATGTAATTCTTTTTCATATTCTATTTTTTTTTTAATTTTTTGTTCATTATTAAATTTTTCTTCAAATGTTATAAAAGTCATATATCATTTGTAAAAATTTATTTTTAAATAAAAATATATAATTTATTAATAGTAATATATGGAAACATCATATTCAATAGGGCGTGTATTATTATTAACATATTTATTTTTGATGTCCCCTTATACATCAAATTTATTTTCTAATTCGTTAAAGAGTAAAATAGAAGATAGTAGAACGGCACAACATTTGATATTATTGATATTGATAATAACATTATTGGTAATGTTTGGAAATCCGATTAATTTGGAGGTAAATAAAAATGAAATATTAAATACTGTGATAGTTGGATTTATAGTATATATATTTTTTATTTTGACAACAAAATTAAATTATATGTATAATATATCAATATTACTAATTTTAGTGATATATTTTTTATATGAAAGTCATAAAATAACTGAATATAAAAATGTGATAAATGATGAAAACATTAATAATGAAAAGAAGAATGAAATATTAAGTGAGTATGACAATATTAATAATTATTTATTAACGGGAATATTAGGTATAACTATATTTGGAACAGTTATGTATTATAATGAAAAGAGGGATAAATATGGTCAAATGGGTGGTGGTAATCAATTTACATTAGAAAAATTTTGGTTTAATTAGAATGGAGCATAATTAGTAAATTCACCAGAATCTAAATTTCTAAATGTTTCTTTTTTGTTTATTGAATTATTATCAATTGTAATAATTTGATTATTATTTTCATTGAAAGAAACTTTTTTTTGTTTTCTAATTTTATTTAATTTTTTATTATATTTTGTATCTAATTCAACAATTAAATTAGATACTAATGTTGAATATTTTGTATCATAAGGAAATTTATTTGGCATTTTTTTAACTTTTTTTAAATAAACATTAATATTTGGTGATTTTTGATATATTTTATTTAAATATGAAACTATTTTTAACATCTCAGGTTGTGATAATTTTGTTGGAATATTTTCTAATACTTTCATAACATCATTAATAACATTATTATCTTTAACATCAGATACAAAATAATCATTTATTTTATCTTCATTGTTAATTGGATCTTTATCAATATTTGGTTTTTTCTCTACCATTATATTTTCACATAATTTTTCACCTTTTTTTATTATGTAAATATCATAATGATAGATAAAGAAAAATACTATAATTATTATTATTGTTATTACTAAATAAGTATTTTTTAAATCCATATATAATATATTAATAAAATTTTGTGAAAAAATAATAATTATAAAATAAATAAATATAATATATGGAAAATAACAATTATTTATTTTGGATAACTTTTTTTTTATGTATAATTACAGGTTTATATATATATGATATGTTTTATAAAAATAAAGAAAAAAAAAAAAAAAAAGAAAAAAATGTAAAAAAAGAATTAAATAATAAACCAAATAATAAACCAAAAAATAATCAAAATAATGATATTTTTAGTATAGATGATTTAAATAATAATTCATTAAATGAATTAGATAGTATGGTTAAAAATATTATATAATATATATTATTGAAAATTAAATTATAATATAATATATTATATAATGACCGATTGTTGTGATAAAACTGAAACATGCTCTTTATCGTTATCTGATATCATTAATTGCATGACCGAAAAAAATTGTGATAATAATAATAATTATTATACAAGTTCTTGTTGTGATACAAGCACTGAATGTTATCAAACAACTGAACCTTGTGATGATTGTAATGATGATTGTAATAATGATTGTGATGATTGTAATGATGATTGTAATGATGATTGTAATGATGATTGTGATGATTGTAATGATGATTGTAATGATTGTAATGATGATTGTAATACTGATTGTTGTGAAACTAATAGTTGTGATAATAACTGTAATCCTTGTAATGAAACTAAAGATTGTAATGATTGTGATAATAACTGTAATCCTTGTAATGAAACTATGGATTGTGATGGTTGTGATAAAAAATGTAAAAAATGTGTATCAACTAAACAAACTTGTGAAGCTATATGCTCTAATTATAACTTATATAAAGATTGTATTATTGCTAATAATGAAGCTCTTGTTATTTTGGAATTTATTTTAAATAAAGTTATAGATGCTATGCCAATTATTATTACAAGAAATGCTTGTGAATATACAATTAAAGAAAATATTTGTTTTATTGAAAAATTCTTTGATAGTGTTTTATGTGTTGCTTCATCAAATAATATTTGTAATAAAATTGCTGTTAAAACTTGTAAGATAAAGAATGATTGTAATAAGATTGATAATCGTGTTTATGAAATTGGTCTTCATTATCAAACTTGTGTTGGTAATAAAGAATTTTGTTATACATTTCAATGGAAGAGATTAACAGCAAATACTACTCTTTCTTATAAAAATATTGTTGCGATTATTATTAAAGAACTTCAAGCGGATATTATTCAACTTAAGGCTGAAAATACTGGTGTATTTTTTGCTTCTTAAAATATTTATTTATTTTTTTAATAAATAATAATACTTAAAAACAAAATAGTAATTATTATTAATAATGTCTAAAGTAATTTCTAATTTAACATTTAATGATTTTGGTTCAAAAAGTCAAATAAAGAAAAAATTAAAAGCTTATTTAGAAGATAGGGAGTTAAATAATTATAAAGTGAGTAATTTCCCTATGTTAATTTCATTATCATTAGTTATGCTATTAGAAGATTTATTTACAGATTGTATTCCATACATTGAAAAAAATTCAAAAACCGGTTTATATGTGATTGAAAGTAAATTTTTACCATTAGTATTTAGTAAGTATGAAGTTTTAAATAAATATTTAAAGGGTTATAATTCTCAAATAAGATATGATGGTAATTTATTATTTAATGTTAATAAAGTATATAAAAATTTAGAATATAAAGTTGGTGAAAAAATTATGGTTGAAAATGAAGCTAAAAATTATTTAAATTATTTAATGGTTTGTATTCAGTATGATATTATTAATTTATCGGAAACTATTATTGTTTATAGTGGTAAAAAAACTTTTAATAAAGATGTGTTTATGTCTTCAATAAATTATTTGTTTTCTAATGGTGATTTAATTAAAAGGATTAAATTAAAGTTAGATTGTTATACTGTAGAAATGAAAAATAACAATGGAAATGAAAGTGATGTTGATGAAACTGAAAATGTTGATGAAAATGTTGATGAAACTGAAAATGTTGATGAAACTGAAAATGTTGATGAAACTGTAAATGATGATAAAAATAATTAAAAATATTTAATTTATTAAAAGTATTTAAGATTTTTTTGATATAATTTTAATTAATGAAAAAATTAAAATTGTTTAGTGCTTCAAGAATTGTTAATCATATTAGGAATGATGGAATTATAGATTATTTGGATTTAAAAAATAAAAAAAGAAAAATTAATAGTCAGTGTATCAGTGATAATGTAATATGTAATAATAATTTTAAAAAACCTAAAACATCATTTGATTATATTGTAAGTGATGGAATTATTTTTGAGGATAAAATAGTTAGTGAAATTTATAAAAAAATGGAAGGAAGTAATAAAATAATATCTTTAAATAAAAATAATAAGAATATTAAACAATTATTTGATATAACAAAGGCTGTTATTATAAGCAAAAAATATGATATAATATTAAATAGTTTATTATTAAATACTAAAACTGGAACATATGGTTATCCAGATTTAATTGTTTCTGGTTCGTGGATTAAAAAATATATAAAAGATTATAGTTCTTGTATTGAAAATAAGATATATTATATTATTGATATTAAAGCTACAACTATTAATTTAATAGATCAAGGTTCAAATATAAGTATGTCAGAAAGTTTAAATGGATATAAATCACAAATATTTATTTATAAAGAAATTTTAGATAAAATACAAAAAAGTAAAAATGATTATGGATTTATTATGGCTAAAAAATATAAATATGTTCTTAATAAAGAAGAACAATTATTCTTTTCATTTGATATGTTGGCTCAAATAGATTATAAAAATCATAAAGACATTAAAGAAAAAATTAATAAATCATTAGAATGGAATAAAGAAATAGAAGAAAATTTTGAATGTTATGATGTTGAACCTATTTGTGATAATGTTTTATTACCGAATATGCAAAATAAGTATGATTTACATTATTCTAAAAAGAAGAGAAAAATAGCTGAAGATAATAAAGAAATAACATTATTGTGGAATTGTGGAATTAAACAAAGAAATAATGCTATTGAGAAAGGAATAACAAAATATAATGATAAAAAATTAACACCTTCTATTCTTGGTTTTAAAGAGAATACAGTAAAATATAATATTTTAAATGATATGATTTCTATTTTACATAAAAAAAATAAATATATAATTCCTAAAAAAAATAATCATTTAAATTGGCGTGATGATAGTAAAAATGAATATTATGTTGATTTTGAAACATATAATGATGAAAAAGATAATATAATTGAGCCTATTTTATATATGATTGGTATTGGTTTTTATGATAAAAAAAATAACAAATGGAAACAAAAAACATTTTTAATAAATAATAAAAATATAAAAAAACAATCAAATACTGAATATTTTGATGATGAAGAAGATTTAATTATTCGTTTTATTGAATATGTAAATGAAAATGATATTCAAAGATTAATTCATTGGAGTAAAGCAGAAACAATTATTTTTTATAAAAAAACAAAAATATATGGATTAGATAATTTAAAATATTTATGGTTTGATTTATTAGAAGTTTTTAAATATAAAGAACATCCAATAATTATTAAAAATTGTTTTAGTTTTAATTTAAAATCTCTTGTTAATAAATTATATGATTTAAAATTATTAACTCTTAAATGGAATGAAATTAATGATGGATTATTATCAATGTATATTGCTAAAGATATTTATGATAATAATTTTTCAAAAACTATTTCTAATAATAAAATGACATCACTTATTAAATATAATGAAATTGATTGCAAAGCAACATATGAACTTCTTAATTTTATAAGAAATAATTAAATACTTTCAATAAATTCTGTAATTTTTTTATAATCGTCATCATTTTTTTCAATAATTATTGGTCCATAACCATTATCTGATATAAAACCAGAACCATATATTATAAAACCAGAAAATTTATTATTTGAAAGTAAATTTATTATATATTTATTATCTTTTATTATAATATTTTGTATATATTTTACATTTATTATATCTTTTGCTAAAACTAAAAATTTTTTCATTAATTTAAATAATTTTTATTATTTGAATTAATTACATTTTATTATAATATTTATATATGTTATTATTACTTATAAAATTGTTAAAAGATGAATATGGTTTAGATAATCAGTTAAAAAGAGAATTACTTATTTTAATGAAAACTCATTATGGTGGATTTTATAGATTAATTTTACCAATTATTGGATGGATTTATATTAAAAAAAATAACTATAATTTAGTAAATAATGATATTGAAAATTATTATAAAACTGAATTAAATCCTGCATTTATGGATTTATATAATTCTAAAAAAACTAAAAATGATTTTAATTTGTTTTTTAAAGAAGTTGGTAAATATTTTGGAGAAATTAATAATTTTTACACTAAAATATTATTTGAATAAAAATTGAAAATAATTTAATACATTTATTACAAATATCAGTTCTACTACCTGAAACACATTAAAAATGACTAAAGTTCCACAACATATTCGTGATTTTTTAGTTAAGAATTTTATTGATAAAAATAATGGTTTAATTAATTGTGAAACTATAATTACTATTAATGATAAATATAATTTAAATTTAAATATTAATTACGAAAAACCTTCTGATGATATTATACCATCTATGATTAGATGTAATTGTTTAGATAAATTTATATTTATGGAATTATCCACTGATCCAAATTTGCCATTTGATATAATTATAAAAATTATTAATAATAGAATTGAAATGGATAATAATAATCCATTTAATCCTTCTATTGATGGTTAATAAATTTATTTAATATTTTTAAAATAAAATATTATTTTCATATTCATAATAATAAATGAATTTTTCATTAAAAAATATTAAAGAATTAAATAATCTTCCAAATTCAATTAAATATTTAGAAATAAATACTTAAAACTATTAAATGTAAAGATTATCACAAATATATTGATGATTTTAAAGATTATGAAATTATTTATTATTAAAAAATTGAAAATTTATATATATATTAAAAATTAAATAATAAAAATGGAAAATAATTACTGGATTAAAGATGAATGGTTAATATTTAAACCATATTTTAATGAAGACTTAACGAATTATTATGATATGATAAATAAATATAAAAAGATTATGTTTAGTAATTATAATGAACCATTAATAGCAATAAAAACAAATAATAATCATGACAATAATTATGATGAACAGTATATTGAAAATGATTTTAATAAAAAAATTGATTTATCAAATAATGTAAATTTAACACATTTAAATTTTGGATGGGGTTTCAATCAAGAAATAAATTTATCAAATAATATTAATTTAACACATTTAACTTCTGAATGGGAATTTAATCAAGAAATAGATTTATCAAATAATATAAATTTAACACATTTAACTTTTGGATATAATTTTAATCAAAAAATAAATTTATCAAATAATGTAAATTTAACACATTTAAATTTTGGATGGGCTTTTAATCAAGAAACAAATTTATTGAATAATATAAATTTAACACATTTAACTTTTGGACGAGATTTTAATGAAAAAATAAATTTATCAAATAATATTAATTTGACACATTTAATTGTTGGATATTATTTTAATAAAAAAATAAATTTGTTAAATAATATAAATTTAACACATTTAACTTTAAAAAATAATTTTTATCAAGAAATAAATTTGTCAAATAATATTAATTTAACTCATTTAACATTAGGATGTTATTTTGACAAAGAAATAGATTTATCAAATAATATAAATTTAACACATTTAACTTTAAGAGATAGTTTTAATCAAGAAATAGATTTATTAAATAACATTAATTTAACACATTTAACTTTTGAAAATGAATATGATCAAGATATAAATTTATTAAATAACATTAATTTAACACATTTAACTTTTGAAAGTTATTTTGATAAAGAAATAAATTTGTCAAATAATATAAATTTAACACATTTATTTTTTGGAGATGATTTCAATCAAGAAATAAATTTGTCTAATAATATTAATTTAACACATTTATCATTTGGCAAATTTTTTGATAACAAAATAAATATGTTGAATAACATTAATTTAACACATTTATTATTTGGAGATGATTTCAATCAAGAAATAAATTTATCAAACAATACAAATTTAACACATTTGACTTTTGGATGGGATTTTAATCAAGTAATAAATTTGTCAAATAATATAAATTTAACACATTTAACTTTTGAATGTAATTTTAATCAAGAACTATATTTATTAAATAATATAAATTTAACATATTTAACTTTTGGATATAACTTTGATCAAGAAATAGATTTATCAAATAATATTAATTTAACACATTTAACTTTTGGATATAACTTTGATCAAGAAATAGATTTATCAAATAATATTAATTTAACACATTTAACTTTTGGATGTGAATTTAATCAAAAAATAAATATTCCATTAAATATTGAAAGTTTAAATATGAATAATTGTGATAATCAACATTTAATAGATAATTTACATAATAATATTAAAGAATTAAAAATAATTCAAACTAATTTGAATTTAAACAATTTGCCAAACAGTATTAAAAAAATACATATTGAAAATTATGAAAAAGAATTAAATAATCTTCCAAATTCAATTGAATGTTTAGAATTGAACATTTATAATTTAAAAATAAAAAAAATACCAAAAAATCTTAAAACAGTTAAATGTAACAAAGATTATGAATATATTAATGATTTTAAAGATTGTGAAGTTATTTATTATTAAAAATTAAAAGTGTTATATAGTAAAAGAACACAAAATAATGATTAAAATATACCAATAATAACCAAATCTGTTATTAATAAATTTATTTAATATTTTTAAAATAAAATATAAATTATTATTTATATATTTACAATAATGAATGAATTTTGCATTGAAAATTTTTTAGAAAAATCATTTGAAAATGAAAAAAATAATTGTATTAATAAATCCACAATAAATAAAATTAATAGTTTATTTAATCTTAATTTAAATATTAATATTCAAAAGGAAACTATTAATACACCTTTGAAATTAGAAAGATATGGTCCATTAGATGAATTATTTAATAATTATATTTTTTCAAAAAAAAACATTAATATTAATGATATTAAAAATATTATTAAATATTTTAATATACCAGGGATTTTTATTTAAATTAATAATTATAAATATTTTATAATGAATAATGATTTAGAATTAATGGATTTAATTAATGAAATTGACAGTGATGATGATACTGTTTCAACAACTTCTTATTATTCATCTGACAGTGATTATACAATTGAAGAAGATTATGAAGAAAGAGAAAATCATATTAAATATTTAGATGAAAATGATTTTTATATATTACAGCCAAAAACAATTTTAACAAAATTATATAATTATCAATTAAGGTCATTATATAAAATGATTGAAATGGAAAATACTGGATATATTAAAAATATATATTATGGAAGTGAAAAGTATCATATACGGTGTTTAAATAATCCACCTGTATTATGTGATTTAAAAACAAATATTGGAATTTATAGTGATAAAAAAGGTAAAATATCAACATTAATTAGTTTAATTAAATTAAATGAAAAAATACCTAATTATCCAATAATACAAAAAACTGGTAGTGGATTAGAATTAACTAAAAAAATAAATGATAAATTAGTTTTAAATCAAACACTTTTAATTGTAGAACATACTGATATTGATAGAATTTATAATGAATTTAATAAAAATTGCCCTTCTCTTAAAGTATTATTAATTGCAACACAAAAACATTTAGATAATATTGTTATTGGTTCTTGGGAAAATGATAATATATGGTCTAAAGATGGAACTAAAGTTATTAATAAAGAAGAATTAATAACTGATGAAATTAATAATTATGATGTTATATTGGTTTCACATATTTTATATATAAGATTATATCAATCAACAAAATATTATAAATGGAATAGAGTTATTATTATGAATTGTAATAATTATGAATTACCACAAAATTTAGAATTAAAATTTAATTTTTTATGGTTTTCAATAAGTAATTATATGGAATTATATGAGAATAATTGTAAATTAATAAATGATATATTTGGTAAAGAAGAAGATGATATTAAAGCTATTTTAGATTATTTGGTGGTTATAAATGAATAGTTTATATATATCTTAATTATAAAAAAAAATTGAAAATACTATGATAATTATAATTATAATAGATTAATTTATACTAAAAATAATAAAAATGGAAGCTAGAGATATTTGTTCAACATTATTAAAAAATATTAATTTTTTATTATTACAAAATACAGATGATAAAAATGATATTGGAGTTCCAAATGCATTGGATACATCCACATTATTACTTTATAAATTACTTATTGATAATAAAGAATTATTTGATTTAGAAATAGATAATAAATTATTAATTGATTATTTATTTGATTTATCAAAATATTATTCTAAAGATTATTATAACGATTATTGTTGTGATAATAATCATATAGGAACAATAAATGATTTTATTTTAAATATATGGATGAATACTACCACAGAAATGGATTTTTATGAAGGAAATGGTTGTTATGATATATATGGAATTATTCAAATAAAACTTAAAAAAATATTATTATTAGTTATTGAAAATAATAATATTTAAATAATTATTTTTATTAATAAAAATTAATGAATTATAATTATCAAAATTTAAATGATAAAGATAATAAAATTTATCAACCTGAAAATATTAATATTGAATTATTTGAATCACAAAAAACAGCGATTTATGCTTTAACAAAATTAGAAGATGATAAGACTATTATTTATAATGATTATGGAAATATTTATACATTAAATACAAATAAATTAATTTATTGTGATAGAGTTGGTTCTGGTAAAACATTAACTATTATTGGTCTTCAAAGTATTAAAAAAAATGTTTTATTTACAAAAGCTTATGAAAGTTATAATTATTTATCATTTGAGATTACAAATAAAAGACAATATTCTATTAATACTGATTTAGTAATTGTTCCCAATATTTTAATAAATCAATGGAAAGATACTTATAATAATTATTGTTCTAATTTAAGTGTTCTTGTAATAGATAATGAAGAATTATTAAATAAATTATTAATTAGAAATTGGAAAACAGATCATGTGAATTCATTAGGTGAAGTTGTTATGTATATCAATAAAGAACCTAAAATTAATAATAATAAATTAATATTTGAAGAATATGATGTTGTTTTAATGACTGATAAAATATGGTTATTATGTTTTGAAATAATGTATAAAATTTTTTGGAGAAGAGTTATTATAGATGAAGCTGATACAATTCAATATCCTTCTGATGATATAGTTGATGGAAAGATAATAATATATATAACCGGAACGCCAGATAATATACTAAATTCAAATTCTAATTATTTTTCAAGTGTATTTGATAGTAGAGTATTAATAAATAAGTTAAAAGTATTTAATAATAATGAATATATAAATAAATCAATTAATTTGCCTAAACCGAATAGAATAAAAATTAAATGTATAACTCCACTTGAGTTAAATATAATTTATGATATTATATCTCCTCAAATAATACAAATGATAAATGCTGGTAATAGTGAAGAAGCTTTAAAACAATTAAATTGTGATATGAATACTTCTGATAATATTATTAAAATTTTAGTAAATGTTATAGATAAAGAAATTGATGAATTAGAGTATGAATTAAAACAAGATTATTCTAATAGTAAAAAGAAAGAAATAAAAGATAAATTAAAACAATTATATCTTAAATCAGAAAAGATTAAATCAAGAATTTTAAATTATAAGGATGAAATATGTCCTATATGTTTTGATGAATTTGAAATACCTTGTATAATGAATTGTTGTAATACTTTATTTTGTTCGGATTGTTTATTATTAGCTTCATCAAATAGTAATAAATGTCCTAATTGTTCTTCTATTTTTAATAAAAAGAATATGAAAATAATTAATGATGAAAATAAAAAAGAGAAAAATGTAATTAATAATATAAATTCTCCAAAGGAAAAGATGCAGGTTATGATAGATATTTTAGAATTAAAAAAGGATAAATATATTATTATATTTGCAAATTTTGAGAAAACAATAAATAAAATAGAAAATGAACTAAATAATAGAAATATTAAATATGTTTCTTTATCAAAAAATTATGAAATAAATAAAATAGAAGAAAATATTAATAAATATAAAAGTGGAGAATGTAAAATATTGCTTTTAAATGCTAAATATTATGGTGCTGGATTAAATTTACAAATAACAAATGATATTATAATGTATCATCGTTTTGATAAAGAAACAGAAGAACAAATTATTGGAAGAGCTAATCGTTATGGAAGAACAGAAACATTAAATGTTTATTATTTATTACACGATAATGAAAATAATAATATTTATGACAATTTTAATTTTAATGAAATTGAAAACATTAACTATATTGATTGGATTTTAAATAAATAACAATATACATATTTTATAATATTAAATATTTTAATTATAAATATTGTTTTTAAGTTTATAATAAAAGATAATGTTCATAATATGATTTCCAATTATCAAAAGAAAAATGTGTTCCGTCATTATTTATATATGTATATTTTTCAAATTTATTTATTATTTCTTCAATATGTAATTTGTTAATAATTCCATTTGGTATATCTGGACCACATTCATTTTCATTTTCATTATAATATGAAGTGTCTTCAAAACCTATAAAATGTAATTTTTTTTTTGTAGCATCCATAAATATGATGTTCGGGTCATGTCCAGCAACAATTACAGTATCAAAATTTATTATTTCATCTTTTATTTCTGTATAATGTTCGGGTATAGAAGTATTCGTATAATAATAAACAGTTTGGTCTCCGTCTGAATAAATTCTAATATTATCTAATATATTTATTAATTTCATATTAATACTAGTCATATTTTTATCTAATTCTGATATAAATTTTGGGTTTGAATAACCATCCATTCCATTTTTCATAATTATATTTGATTGTAATATTCCAAAATTGCTAAATGGTAGTCCATCAATATAATAAAAAATTTTTATGTGTTTTAAAAATTTAATAGGACTAATGTCAATTCCTGCACCTATGTAAATAGCTTTCATTATGAAATTATATTGATTTAAAAATATAAAAACACTACAATGTTTAGTTTTAAATTTTTAATGATATGAATGAAAATATTTTCAATTTTTTTAAATTGTGATAAATATTAACTACATTGATTGGATATTACATAAATAAATTAATGATAAATATACATTATCCATGACATAGCCATTGATTTCGTTAAAAACATATATTTAAAAGTTTTTTCTCTATTTTTATATTGGTTATATATTTTTTCAAATTGTTTAAAGTATCTAATATTTTTGCTCTTATTTTCAATTAAATAATTAATTAATTTTTCATTTTTTAAAAGAACATTTTCAATAAATAATGACAATGGAAAACAAGTTTGATAATGATTTTTTAATATATCAATTAAAACTTTAAAAGAAAAATTAATATCAGTTATAAATATTTCATCATTAAAAATTTTAATTATATCTTCAGAAATTAAATAATGTGTTCCTGGATTTACATTAATTATTTTACTATTTAATTGAAACATTAATCTTTGAAGTTCAACACATATATATTTTTTAATACTTTCATTAATAAAAGTAATATAAATATTTTTAGTTAAATCATCAGGTAAATCATTAAATTTTGAAATATTTCCTTTTAAAATAACTCTTTGGTGTGATTTCATTTTTCTCAGATACTGTTTCAGATAGATATAATAATAATTAGATTAATATTTAATCAATTTTTATATTTGTTTAATAAAAATTGAAAAATATTTATTCAAAATAAATATAATATTAAAATATATAAAAATGGATAATACTTATTTTCAAAATATTGAAATAAATATACAACAAACAAAAACAAATGATAATTCAAAAATTATATATCCAAATAGAAAATTGCTAAAACGAAAAGGTATTAAAGGTGAAGAAATTAAAAAAAATTGTGTTTCAAAAATTCCTCAAGAAACCATTGATAATATGGTAAATAATTCTTCAAAAAAATATATTAAAACAACTGAAAATATTATTCATAAAATAACAAATGGAAAAAGAAAAGGAAAAATTAAATATCAAACTCTTGGATGGAAACAAGCGAAGGAAATTAAATTATACTGTGATGAAAATAATATTAATTGTAATATTATTGAAGATAAAAACATTATGCAAAATAAATTAAAAAATATTGGTATTTGGTATGATATTGAAGGTAATATATATGATGATGGAACAAGAGATTATGGACATCAATATTTAGATTATAGAAAAATAAAACAAAATGTTGTGTATATTCAAGTTATTAAATAATTATAATTTAAAAATAAAAATTATTTACATTTTAATAAAAGTATTTATTTATTTAAATTAAATTTATATTAAATAATTATAATATGAATGAAATAAATGTTGAAAAAACATTATTATCACCAATGAAAATTATATATAAATATAAAAATGATAATAAAAAAACACAAAATTTAATGTATATTTATGTGGGTAATGAAGGAAAAAAGTATGAAGATATATTTAAAAAAATTAAAAATCTTAATTTGTATGATACATTTATAACATTATCTATAAAAGAGATAAAACGGTTAGAAAAAGGTTTTGGAAATAAATGGTTTTCATATTTTTTTAATACATATCATATAAGTTTTATTTTAGATAAAATTAAAACAGATATAAAATACAAAAATAAAATATTAGAAAAATATGATGAGGAATGGTTTAAAGATATTATTAATGTATTTAAATTAGATATTATTAATACTAAATCAAGATATTCATATAATGATTATTTAAGAAGAGAATATAGAGAACAACAAGGTAAAAAATTAACAAAAATAGAAATTGATGATTTTTATGATTTAGATTTAAAAGTTTTAAATAAAACAGATAATATTCTTTATAAACAATTAGGAGGGGATGTAGATGATGAAGATGATGAAGATAATGATGTATATGATGATATTAATATAGATGATGATGTAATGGATGATATTGAGGATATGGATATTTTATTTGAAGATATAAAAATTACAAAAACTATTAAAAAAACAAATGAAGAGATTTCTGAAATTTTTAATGAAAAATCATTTAAAAGTAAAAAAAAGAATATGATTAGTTTTAATGATAAAGAAGATAATTCTTATGAAGATGAAAAATTAGAATATACCTATATTAAAGAATTTATTTATTCACAATATATTTTTATGGATGATACGATTGAAAATCTTAAAAATAAAATATCATCATCTATTTTAAATAATGATAAATTTGGTAAAAATAATTATTTAATACCATCAAGAATGTATTTATGGAGTGAATATATTAATAAAAACAATATTGATAAGGTTATGTTATGTCATACATTTTCAAAAAATAATGAATTATTTGATATTGATATAGAACCTATTTCATTATATAATTATGAAAATTTAGAGGGTAAAATAGAAACATTAGTTAATACATTAAAAAATTATGGTAAAAAGATTAATCAAACAAATAATGATTACAAAATTTTATATGAATTTAATAATTATATTATGAATAATGAAATCTATTTATTAGATGTTTATAATGAAATGGGTATTAATTATTCAGGTTCAAATATTAAAAAAGAAAATTTAATAAATTCATATTTTAAGATTTATTTTCCAAATTTATCAAAAGGAACTATTGATAATATTTTTGATTATTTAAATAATGAAAATAATAAAGAAGAAACATATATTGAAAATGTTTTTGATACAATATATAATAATAACCTTTTAGAAAATGAAGTTACTGAATTAGTTGAAGAAATTAGAATTGATAATAACTCAACATATCAAAAAATATTTAAATACAATAACAATATTACACAATCTAATATGAAATGTTTTTTAGATATTAATGATGAAATATTGGAAAAAGATAATATTGAAAAATTACACAAAATTAATATTAAAACTGGAAATTATGGAAAAATTACATTACCAACACTTGATTTATTTAGAATTTTTAATGATTTTAAAACTAATAAAATTTATCCTTATATTCAATATAATGTAGCAAGTAATGATATTATAATTAAATATGAAGAAGATTTTATGATTGAAAGTTCTAAAAGTAATGAAAGAATAAGTATGATACAAAAATGGTTTACAAGAGAAACACCAGGTGTGTCATTTAAGGTTAGAATTACGGATGAAAAGTTTATGAATGTTAATATTAATGAAATTGGTATGTTAGAATATAAATTAATGTTAAAAGAAAAAGATAATACAACTTATAATGATTTACAAGAAATTCATAAATATATTATTAATTTAATAAAAGTGATAAATAAAAATTTAGATACACATCAAAATAAGGTTTATATAAATATTCCACAAAAGAATGATTTCAAATTTAAATTTTTAAATACAATTAAAAGATATGAATTCCCAAATAAAGAAAAAATAAATTATAATGAATTAAAAGATTTAGCTAAACATTTTTACCCATATGTTTCTTTAATTGTTAATGAAAATAAATCAGGTGCTTATTTATCTTTTAAAAGAGTTTCTAATTATATTATTAAAAGTTCTATTGTAGATAGAATATTAGACCATTTAAGATATAAAAATTATAATGAAGAACATTTAATAACAGAATTAATTAAATTATTTAATTTAACAAAAGAAAAAGCAAAAAATCAAATTGAAGAAATTAAAAATAGTTATGCTAAAAGAATTTCTAATTTGAAACAAAGTGATGAACTTAAAAAATATAAACCCCCAGGAACAAGAGTTGAAATTGTAGGTCAAGTTGATAATCCAAGAAATTATAAAATTGATATTAAAGGAACAAAAGATATTAATGAAATGAATAATATATTATTGTTTATTAATTCTTTATTGTATTTATATTATGAAATTTATATTAATAAAAATAAATCATATACTAAAATTAATAAAAAGTTAGATGAATTAACTAAAATTGCTAAAAAAAGAGATTTGACCGATGTGTTATATGAAAAAGATGAAGAAAAAAGTGATTTAAAAAAAGCCAAAGAATTAGATAAAGAAAGATTTAGTCATACAACGGATGAAACAACTGAAAGTTATTCAAGATTATGTCAAAATTCAGGTGAAAATAATAAAAAAAGACCTCTTATAATATCTGATAAAAATATTGACAAATTAATTAAGGAGGGTTATAAATTAAATAAAAAAACAAAAAATTATGAAAAAAATGTTATATCTAAAAAAGATGGTAAAATAACAGTAAGAACCATTAAATTGGGGAATATATATTATACTTGTAACCCTAAAAATAATAACGAACATACATATATTGGATTTTTAACAAAAACAACAGCTCCAAATGGTCTTTGTTACCCTTGTTGTTTTAGAAAAGACCCATTTAAGACAGATGATGAAACTAAAATAAATTTTTATAAAAAATGTATGGGAGAAAAAGTAAAAAATGATGACAGTGTTAATAAGCCACTTTCATCAGCGGATATTTTATATATATTACAAGACACAAATAAAATTACTGAAAGAAGAATTGGTTATTTGCCTAAATTTTTAGAATTTTTATTTAATAATAAAATTAAAAATGAAATTGAAACTAAAAATTTTTATTTAACAAAAACAGGTGAAAATGGATATTATTTTAAATATGGTATTGATGTAAATAATTATTCATTTATTAATTCATTAATGGTTGTATTTGATATGAGTATTAATGAAATTAAAGACCATATAATTAAATTTATTAAAACTGATAAAAAGGAATTACATTATATGAGTTTAAATCAAGGAGAAATTAGTGTTAAATATAGACAATATGATTTTATTAAATATTTAGAAAATAGTGATGAAATTTCATTTGATAATTTAAAAGATTTTCTTAAAATTAAAGGTTTATTTACTAAAAATGGTATTTATCCAATTGTTTTAAAAAGAATTGATAAATTTAATGAAAGTAAAACAGTTGAAGAATTTTATTTAGATATTGATGATGATTTAATTGACGACCAAGAATATAATATACATCAAATAAAAAAAATGGATTTATTAGTTTTTATAAAAGATGGTAAATTTTATTATCCAATTATTAATATTAAAAAACCAGATGAAACATCTAAAGAATTAAAAGAACCCATTGAAAAATTTATTGAAAATACTGAACTTAAAAATAACATTATTCAATTTATTAATTTTACATTAGATGATATTAATTCTAATATTATTAATAAAACTAAAACATTAAAAGAATCATATCTATTAATTAATAGTTTAATTAAAGATAATAAAATTGATGATGATTTTAGTATTGAATATCAAGTAATAGATAATCAATATAAAGCAAGATATGCTATATTAAAAAATAAATTATTTGTTCCGGTTAGACCATCTGGTATTATTTCAAAAATACCCACTGTATGTTTAGGAATAAATATGGATGGATGTTTTTCATATTCTAATTTTTTATCATTAGAAATAACTGTTAAATTATCTAATGAATTATATGAAAAAAGTGATAAAAAAATGAATATTAAAATAATTAGTTCTTTTTATAATAATAAAACAGAAAATGAAATTAATTGTTTAGGTTTAATAACATCAAATGATAATATGATTCCCATTGAGCCAAAAAAAGTTAAAAAATCATATTTGAAAGAAAATAATTTATCATATAAAGATATTCCTCTTGAATATGAAATAGACAAAAAATTACAAACATATAATAAAAATAACATAACATATATTGATGAGAGAATTAAATATGTTAATAAAGAAAAGTATGATCATGAATCATATCAATTATTTCAATTTGAATTCAGTTATTTTATTAATCTTGATAATAATGAAAAAAATAAACTAAAATTAATTGAACTAATTAAAAATAAAAATAAAAAAGAAATACACAAAAATATTTTATTAATATGTAATAATAATAAAAATGCATTTATTCAAACTATTGATGAAATACCTAATATAAATGATTATATAGTTAATAATCAAAGACTTTTATGTAAAAATTTAGATGCTAATGATTGTAAAGATAATAAACACTGTATTCATAAAAATGGTAAATGTTTCTTTTCTTTAACAACAGATAAATTATATAAATATATTGAAAAATTAACTTCTGAAATTATTGAAAATAAAACTAAATTTATGGAAATCTTTCAAGAAAATAGTTATGTTTCCGATGTTGTAAAATATGATAATTATAATGAATATAAAGGAGAAAAAATTATTAAAATGGATATGAATTATGATAAAATTGAAAAAAAATTATATAATATTTTTGGCAAAAATAAAATCTCTAAAATTAAAAAAAAGAAAAAATATAAATCTTTTTCAAAAGATATGATTGAAAAACAAATTAATAATCCTTTAAAAGACCTTAATAGTTCATACATACAAAAAATTATAAATAATAATTATTCTATTTTAAGAGCATATGTTAATGGTTATTATTGGATAAAACATGAATTTTATGACGCAAAAGATAAAAATCTTAAATATTATAGTGTTAATCAAACTGAATATTTAAATTTATTTATATCATTTATAATTGATTGGCTTAATAATAAAGATAATAAAAAAATATTATTGAATATGAGTAATAATGAAAAAAAAATATTACTTAAAAGTATCAATATTGATGAAAATTTACAAAATCAAATAAATTTATTTATTATTAATATTATTAAAAATAAACATTCTAAAAATTATTATATTTTAGAACTATTTATACTTAATAAAATACATAAAATTCCAATTGTTTTGTTATTTAATGGAATTGTTAAATATTACATTAATAATGAAATTAAAATAACAGATGATGTAAATTTACTTAATAAAAATAATATTTGTATTAATTTAGAAGATATTGTTAATAATCAGGCTCAAAATATTGAAATAATTTATAATAAATAAAATTTTATTTTTATATTACTTATTTATTATGCCTTGTGATAAAGAAAATAGTATATTTGTTGAATTATTAAATAAACAAAAAAAAGATGTTAAAAATAATAAACTTGAATATAATGATTTAAAAAAAATTTCAAATAAACTTGATAAAAGTATATTTGAAAAAGATACTTGTTCTTTATGGAATGGTTCATACATTGAAATTAATGAAAATATTTATATTAACTTTTATTATAATGGTAAAAAAAAGTCAATACAACGGTTATTATATGAAAATTATATTGGTGATAATTTAAATTCACAATATATTAATTATTTATGTCTCAATAAAGGTTTATGTTGTAATATTAATCATTTTAATATTAAAAAAAAGAAAGAACAAACAGTAAAAAAATCTAATAAAAAAAAAAATAAAGATGAAAATAATAATAATGAAAAATCACAAAAATTAATTTTAAATATTTAATTATATAATGAATAATATTAATTTTGGTGGATTTCCCAATATTATAAAAATTAATAAAAATCACAAAGAAAAATTAGAATTTAAAAAAAAAAAAATTTTTGATATAGATAATAAAAATATACTATCAATTACTGATATAATTAATATTAAAAAAAAATAAATAATAAATATAAATATGTTTAATCAATTTAAAAGTGATAATTTAAAATCAGACCCTAATTTGTTTTATGAAACTATTAAAAATTCATTAGAATATTATGATGATTATAAATTTAAAAATAAAAAAAGACAAGATAAAATATTCACTTATAAAATAAACAAAGATAATAATACTGTTAAATTATATGATAATAATAACAAAATATTATATAATGGTAAATTTCAAGTTATTACTACATTATATTATCCTCTTAATCTTATTAAATGGTCTTATGAAAATCCATATTATACAAATAATTCATATTATTCAAGTCAAATATTAAAATATATTTTATCAATGGATATTAAATATAATGATTTAAGAGAACATTTATTATTTAATAAAATTACTCAATCAACTTCTACAAAAACTAAAGAAGATTTATCAACATATATTAAAATTTCCATTATATATTATTTGTTAAAAAAACCTAATTTTTTTTCTATCAAAACAGAATTAAATAATAATGAATATTATGATTATATTTGTTTGACAGATAAAGTTAATTTTTGATTTTTTATATTTTAATATTATATGACTAATAATATTATTCTTGTATTTTTAATAATTATAGTTATTTTTTTATTAAATTATGAAATTTATGAGTTTGAAACTTTTAATTGTAAAAATAATTCTAATATAAATATTAATATTTCTAATCCATCTAATTTTGATAATTGGAATTATGCTTATTATTTTCCATACAATAATTTGTGGAACCGAAATTTATGGTTTAATCCTTTAAGAAGTAATGTATGGTAAAGAATTTTTTATAATTATTTTTAAATAAAAATTGATTTATAATATTAATTTAACACATATTATAATGAATTTAATTAATGTTAAAGGTGAATTAAATAATTATGGATTTTGTATTAAAAAGAAAAAATATGATAAAACTTTAATAAAACAAATCAAAAATTATTTTACTATTAAAAAAGAAATTGGAGACCGTTTTATTAAAATTATTAAATACCCTTTATATTACGAAATTGATAAATTTTTAGTTATTCCCAAATTCTTTTCAATTAAACACATTGATATTGATGAAATTACAATTGATGATGTTAAATATAATAAAATACAATTCATAATCAAAAAACTCAATTATCAATACGATACTATTAAATTTAACTTTAAGGGTAAAATGCGTGATTATCAACAAGAATGTATTGATTTTGTTAAAAATTTGTTTAACAATGAGGATAAAACACCTAAAGGTGGGTTATTAAAATTTTCTTGTGGTATGGGCAAAACTTTAATGGCAATATACCTTTCATATATTTTAGGTGTTAAAACATTAATTATAGTTCATCTTGGTGATTTATTAGATCAATGGATTGAACGAATTCAATTCTTTACTGATGCTACTATTGGTGTTATTAGACAAAATAAATTGGAATTAGATAAAGATATTACTATTGGTATGGTTCAAACTATTTGTTCTCGTGATTATAATCATGATACTTTTAAAAGTTTTGGACTTGTTATTCTTGATGAAGTTCATCATTACGGTTCTCAATATTTTGGTAATATTTTAATGAAAACAAGTTTTAAATATACCATTGGATTAAGTGCTACACCTGTTAGAGAAGATAAAATGATGTATGTTATTAATTGGTTTCTTGGTGAAATTATTTATCAAATGAAAAAAAAGTTTGATTATAAAATTTTAGTTAAAAGAATACACTTTAAATCTAATAATCCATTATTCACTGAAAAATTAAGAAAATATAAAGGTAGAATGTCTCCTGACACTGTTAAAATGCTTGGTGATTTAATACAAATTGAAACACGAAATAAATTAATTATTAATATTATTAATTCATTAAAACAAAAAGGACGAAAAATATTTGTTTTTAGCGACCGTGTAGAACATCTTAAAACATTAAAAGAAGCCACTGATAAAATTATTGAAGATAATAATGAACACCATATGTATAAAACTAATTATTATATGGGTTCCTGTAAAAAATTAGAAAGAAAAGAAGCAGAAAAAAATGGTGATATTATATTTGCCACACTTAAAATTGCGGAAGAAGGTATTGATATTTCAAGACTTGATACAGTTATTTATGCTCTACCCATTAAATTACATAAACGATTAGAACAATCCTCTGGTAGAATTCTAAGATTAGAAAAATATGATGATTTAATTAATATTCCACTTGTTATTGATATTGCTGATGATTTAAGCTGTTTTCAAGGATGGACCAGAACCAGAAATACTTACTTTAAAAAAGAAGATTGGTTAGTTCAAGATTATTACTTTGAAGATGATAAATATATTTTTAATGATAAAGATGATAAAACTCATGACCCTTTCAAATTAATATTTAATAATATTGATGATGATAATTTTATTGAAAAAAATTTAATTAGAAATAATGAAACTAATGATAAAAAAATAAAAGATAAACCAAAGGAAGAAAAACCTATTGACGCTATGACATTACTTTATGGTAAAAAAAAATAAAAACTTTTTATAACTCTAAATTTAAATTATTTAATTTTTCAATATATGTATTTAATAATTCATTAACTACCTTAATTTCTCTTTTTTTATCTTCCTCTAAATTTATAGTATTTTCTAAATTTTCTTTCTCTTTTTGTAATTTCTCTTTCTGTTTTTCTAAATTTTCTTTTTCCTGTTGTTTTCTTTGTTTTTCCACTTCTTCTTGTTGATTTTGTTTATTGTTCTTAAAAATATTTTTAATATTTTCTTTTACTTCATTATTACTAATTTTATTTGTTAAAACTTTTTCAAATTTATTTATTGTTTTTTCAATTTTTCCAGATTTATATATTTCTAATATACTTTTTAGTAATAAGTATTGTAAAACAATTACAAAAATAAAATAATCTAAATTTCTATAATTATTTATATTTGATTTACTTATCCATTTTTTAAGTTGTAATGGATGAAAACCAAATATTTTTATATAAGCTTTTTTATCTTCATCACTTAAATATTTAAAATATAAAACACTATATTCACATATCTCTTGGTATGGATTAATACTTTTATTCTTATTATAACTTTCAAGTAATAATAATGATAAATAATTATCTATATTCATATATTATTTATATATTATAAAAATTAGTTGTTGCTTTTTTAATTTTTTCACTTTGTTCTTTATTAAAATTTAATTGATTTTGTTTAATTTCATTCTTTAATTTAATACCATTTATTTTATTTATAATTTCTGTTAATGTTCTATTAGTAATTTTTCCTTTTTTACTTATTAAAATATTATTTATTTTTTCTAAAGCTGAAATATATAAATTTTTAAATTCTTTTAATAATACTTCAATACTTTCATTATTTCCACCTATTTTTACAATTTTATATAATTTACCTTTTGGATTATTCATTTTTTTATTTATATAATTAATTTTATCATAAAAATATTTAAAGTTATTACTACCTCCACCATTTTTTTTATTTAATTCATAATTATATTTTTGTAATTCTTCAATATTATCTGTTTTTATATTTATCATAAAATTAATTAAATCATCATTTTTACCAAATACATAATTATTTAATTCATTTAATAAAAAAATAAAATTATCAGTTTCATATTCACTATTTTTAGTTTTTTCATCTTCATATATTTTATTCATAAACAATTCTATTGATTTTTCAGTATCATTAATAAAATCATCCAATGGAATATTATAATAAATATTACTCATATAATATATTTATTATAAATTAAAAAAATTATTTTCTATTAGTTTTCATTTTCTTTGAAGGTTTAGATTTTTTCATAACCTTTTTTTCAGTCTTAGATTTTCTTGGTTTAGATTTTCTTGGTTTAGATTTCTTTGACTTTTTAGATGTTTTAGTTTTCTT
>Ga0209264_1000458_pt1 | contig 31951 bp, 57 predicted proteins | sample SaaInlV_DNA_150m_FD_184687 | JGI IMG/M metagenome (GOLD analysis project Ga0209264, IMG submission 184687) | Marine microbial communities from expanding oxygen minimum zones in the Saanich Inlet - SI075_LV_DNA_150m (SPAdes) (version 2) | ecosystem: Environmental > Aquatic > Marine > Unclassified... | reverse complement strand
TAAATACATTGTACTTTCTTGTCTCCGCAGTCTTAGTGATGTGGATGGCGGCAGGATTTACAATGTTAGAAGCTGGATCGGTTCGTTCAAAGAACGTAACAGAGATCCTTTTAAAAAATGTTGCACTGTATAGTGTAGCATCACTAACCTTCTTGTTTGTGGGTTATGAATTAATGTACGGTGGATGGAATGCTCCAGAAGACCACGCATTAATGAGTGACTTTTTCTTTCAAGTAGTGTTTGTTGCAACAGCGATGTCAGTAGTTTCGGGCGCAGTTGCAGAACGTAAGAAACTATGGTCATTTTTAATCTTTGCTGGTATTTTTACAGCAGTGATTTATCCAATTCAAGGCTCGTGGTCTTGGGGTGGAGGATGGTTATCTGAGGCAGGGTTCTTTGACTTTGCAGGATCGGGTATCGTTCATATGGCGGGTGCAGCGGCGGCATTAGCGGCTGTGCTATTAATCGGCGCTCGTAAGGGTAAGTATGATAAGAATGGTAACCCAGTTGCTATTCACGGTTCAAGTTCAACTCAGGTTGCTCTTGGAACACTTATTCTTTGGATGGGCTGGTTTGGTTTTAATGGTGGTTCGCAGTTAAGTATTTTAGGAATTGACAACGCTAACGCAGTTGCTCAAATTTTCGTAAATACAAACACTGCCGCCGCCGCAGGATTATTGAGTGCAATGTTGCTCTCAAAGATTTGGTTAAAGAAGACCGTTTTAAATGTAACACTGAATGGTGCGTTGGCTGGACTAGTGGTAATTACAGCTGATCCATTCACACCTTCACCAGAGATTGCAGCCTTGTATGGTGCAATCGGTGGATTAATTGTCCCTATCTCAATGGCGCTGCTAGAGAAATGGGGTATCGATGATCCAGTTGGTGCGATCAGTGTACACGGTGTTGCGGGTATTGTGGGACTAATGTTGGTTCCGATTTTAAATACTGATGCAACACTGTATGGCCAAGCGCTAGGTACTACTGCAATCTTCGGATTTGTATTTGGTACAAGCCTAGTAGTTTGGTATATACTCAAAAAGACCGTTGGTCTGAGAGTAGGTGAAGAGGAAGAACTTGCTGGTTCTGATATGTGGGAAACAGGGCAATCCGCCTACCCAGAGTTCATGAACAGCAAGAAATAACTTTAACTGAATTGTTATACAACATACCTAACCCTCTTAACTGAGGGTTTTTCATATATAAATATTCGTAATGATTAAACTATACGAGTGATACGAATGAGTAGAAAGTCTAACATAGTAAGTGCTAAATCTTTAATGAATAAACAGCACTTAGAGTTACAGCAAGTTGAACCATTAACCGATACCCAATCACAGTTCTTTGAGAACTACGACACTGGCAAATCTCAAGTATTATCAGGAAGTGCTGGAACAGGTAAAACCTTTATCAGTCTATACAAAGCATTTGATGAAATCCTTAACGGAAAAACAAACTATCGTCGCATAGTTATTGTCCGTTCTGCCGTTGCAACTCGTGACATTGGTCACCTTCCTGGAACATTAGAAGAAAAACAACAAATCTATGAAATACCATATACGGGTATTTGTAATGAATTGTTTGGTCGTGGTGATGCATATGGTTTGATGAAGAAGAATAATATCATCGATTTTATGCTAACGTCTTATGTACGTGGTATTACACTTGACGAGACTATTGTGATTGTCGACGAATATCAAAACCTAACAAGTGCTGAAGCAGATTCAATCATCACTCGTCTAGGTAAAGGGTCAAAAATCGTCTATTGTGGTGATACGTGTCAAACAGACTTCACTCGTAATTCTGAAAAGGATATCGATAAGTTTCTTTACGTGCTTGAGAAGATGACTAAATGGTTTGACCTCAATGAGTTTGGTGTTGAAGATATCGTTCGTTCTGGTATCGTAAAAGACTACATCAAAGCAAAAGAACACGCTCATAGATGACCTCTGACGATAAGTTTGCCGAGGTATATTTCAAAGAGATGCTCACACTCGATGAGCAAGTTGAGTATGCCCGATGGATAGATATGCTCGTCGAACATGGTCAAGTTGGTATGGATGAACTAACTGACGATGAAGTAGACCAAAAGATGTATCGTATGTATCAAGCAGACCTCAACCAACAAACTCGAAAAGATATATTATAAAAACTTGCCTTTTGTAATATTGTATAGTATAATAGTTGTATATGACAAATAAAGAACTATACAAATATCTTGGTGAACACACCGTAGATAATATCCCATACCTCAATGCAGGTGAGTTTAAATACGTAACAGACAAATATGGTAAAGAAGTTTGCCGTCGGACTCTTGCGGACTATATTGAGCAGAACCCTTCAAAGTTCCCATTCAATCCTATTTCGTATGAGGATATGGTCAAGAACTTTCATAAACTATGTAAAGCAGACTATTCTAAATTCCTTAACCCTTCTTCGGAAGAGGTTGATGCTAACGTATTAGAGAAATATGATGACTACAAGTACAGTTATCATAAGTATCCATTAGGCATTATTGACGGACCATCCGCACCTTTTAATAAGGTTGCTGACTACTTTATGCGTCCTGTACGTTATGAGTGTTCATCGCAGACTAACAAATCGCCAGTCGAACAATGGGAACAAGGTAATATATGGTTGGCAACTGGAGCATTATGGAGAGGTGTTAATCAAGTACACTACGATGATGAAGGATTGTGTATATCAGGGGAACTCTCCAAAAACAGTTATCTAATGGCAATGCGTATGGGTGCTTATATTGCTACTCAATTTAAACCCGTTGTTGCCAAATCGATATATGAAATGACCGATGCTTCTAAGGTGCTAGATACGTCAATGGGTTGGGGTGATAGATTGACGGGATTCTTTTCTTCAAGATGCTCTACTGAATACGTAGGTTGCGATCCAAACCCAAATACATTCAAAGTCTATAAGGTTATGGCACTTGAATACTCAAAACTCTTAAACAACAAATATACAATAGAATCAGACACGGATGACTTATTCATTCTAAAGGGTGACAAGAAGTCAGTAACATTCTATCGTTCTGGTGCTGAGAATATACCATGGTCTGATATTAAGAACATTGACTGTGCATTCACGTCCCCTCCATATTTCTCTACTGAATTATACAATAAGGGTGGTGATCATGAAGAAGACCAATCATGGAGTAAGTTTAACGAATACGAGAAATGGCGTGATGACTTCTATTTACCCGTAGCACAAAACTCGTTTGACAGTCTATCTCGTACTGGATTCCTTTTTGTAAACATTATGGATCCGAAAATCAAATCAACAAGACATCGTTCATGTGATGAATTAGTAGACCATATTGGTGCTGGGAATTTCATTGGTCAAATAGGTATGAAAATACAACAACGTGCTCAAGGAAAGAAATTCTTTGAAAGTAACGAAGAACAAGGAACTCTAGAAGAATACCTTGCTAAAACTTATATAGAAAACGTATGGTGTTTTAGTAAGGTGATGAGTCCTATTGACGTATTTCGTGATGCTCGTTCCACTAGTCTTGATGACTTCTTTTAGTGTGTAACACCATTATTTCTAAGGAAACTATATGTTTATTCATGAACCAATTGACCTAGGATACGACGATCTAGTATGCGTAACACCCAAAGTCGGGTCTCGTACATATGAGTCGGCGACGGACTCCAATATCAAATATCCTTCAATCACTTCTGTATTATCTCTTCAATCCAAAGACGCAATAGATGCCTGGAAGAAGAGAGTAGGAACAGAAGAAGCAAATAGGGTATCAAAATTCGCCTCAAGCAGAGGTACACGTGTCCATCAAATAGCAGAAGACTATGTGAATAACGTCCCAATCAGTGATATGAATCTAGTGCCGACAATGCATGCCAACTTCCTACCCATCAAGAAAGTCCTTGATGAAAGACTAGGAACGGTATATGGACAAGAACTCGCACTCTATTCTGACCACCTTAAAGTCGCTGGACGAGTAGACCTTGTTGCCTTTTTCGATAATAAACTCTCTATTATCGACTATAAGACAGCAGGTAAATTAAAGAAAAAAGAATGGATCACTAACTACTTCACACAAGAGTCCTTCTATGCAATCGCCTTTGAAGAACGAACCAAAATACCAATCACTCAACTAGTAACAATCATTGCAGTAGATGGAGAAGACGATGCCCAAATTTTTATAGAACACAGAGACAATTACGACAAGAATTTAATAAGATGTATAAAGGAGTACAACAACAATGACAACATATAAACTAATAAGGAAAGAACATACTGTCACATCTGTGTGGTATGAAACTGAAATTGAATTGTCTGAAAAAGACATTGGCCAAATCGAAAACCTTTATGATAATGATATCAGTGCATTTTTAGATAATAAAGCAACGATAAACGAAGACGATGCTTATTATGGTGGTGAGGTAGTTAAGGAAAAGGACTACGGTTCTGAAATTGAATTTGATATAATACCAAATAATGATGAAAAGATTTAAACAAACAATACTAACATTAGGAAGTATATCATTAATATTCTTAGGAGGGATAAGTCTATATGGTATAACATTCCCGTTTAATCTATATGGTATAATGCCAATACTATTAGGTGTGTTCGCAATAAGCATGACACGAGACATAACGTAAAGACATAAACAGCGTGTGTGTGTCTCTTCGAGCGATATCGTCTAATGTCGGTTAATGTCGGATAATGTCTTGATATCGGTGGAAACTGTATATTAAGGTATTTTTTAACTAAAATAAAAGTAAACCTTAACCGAATAGGTAAAAAATACCTGTACGTTGCCTGTACGTTACCTGTACTCTACCGAGCCTTAACCCAACCGAACAAGAACTCTACACTAACTCCACCACAGCACACCGAGAGCTCGTGCTAGACGAACGATTATCCCACAGTCATACCATAACCTGACTGCGACATTACAGACATTATTATTTCATTTATTTTAGTCAAGTTTCTGCCCAGCACTCCATTTTTAAGGTATAATACTAGTATAAATGATAAAAAAGGAGTTGTAAAATGGATGATTTAAGAAAATTTAGTTTAGATATTATTAAAAAGAACCCAGAATTGGGTGGTGAGATTGTTGATTTATTTGCCATGATGATGGAAGAGATTGAGGATGGTTCTTCTGAAGAACTTGAACGTGACCGATTTGTTTGTAGTGTTGAAGAACTTGTTAATGCTACTATTAAAACAGTGAAGAAGGTTAATAAGACTAAAGAGTTACGTGGTTTTGTTCCGTTTACCCCTAAGGTTATTCCTTCAGTTCGTTAGAATTGAGGTTCTGACCGAGTGAATTAGGTATTTTTTAACTAATTCTATCTGTTTTGCCTCAGTATAAGTCACAATGTATCCGATATCGCTAGGGATAAGTCACTGTTATTTCTAAAACTACAGGTATTTTTTAACTAATTCTGAGGAAAGAGAATACCCCTACAATAAAAGGTGTCAATTAGTTGCCCATAGACATCAATATGGGGTATAATATAGGTATATTAAATGATAAAGGTGTAAGTGCTATGAATAATAATGTGAATGTAAACGAAATACTTAACGTATCTGCTATTAATAATGCTATTGAAACTGCGTATAACTCTGGTGTAATGACTACTCCTAGTGGTGTTGTCCTGTGGGATGGTCTTGCCTCTATGGTATATAACGAGTTTGCTCCTTCTGGTAGTGTGATGAATAAGTTGGGTGAAGTTACTAACTATGATAACCTTGAAGAAATTGCTGAGGTTGCCGCTAAGTTATACCCTCTTGTTGATACTCTTGTTGATGGTTTCCGTGACTACGTAGAATAACCTTAAAATAAAAGGTGGTATGAAGTCAATATATCGCTTTACTTTTGGTCCAACTTAGGGTATAATACGTAGTATAAAAGAATTAAAAAAAGGTGTTACTTTTAATAAAACGGAGACACAAAATGTTAGCAACAATTTATATTAGTCATAGTGAACATAACTGGGATGTTACAACTTATGTTGATGATTATGAATGGGAAGGTTTTTACGAAACCTTTACAACTAAATCAAAAGCATTAAAAGTCGCAAACAAAATCAAAAAAGAACTGTTTGAAACAGAAACAGAAATATCTGAAATTGAAATGATTATTGATTTTAAACACGGTCTTGAAAACGACATCAAATCTTTTAAGTCTGGTATGTATAGAGATGTTGGCTTTGTATTACCTAGATTCGCCTAAACTAAAAAGGAGTTAGCATTATGTTAAGCATTAAACAATTCAACAGTAAGAAAAAACAAATAGAAAAAACAAACTTAAACGACTCGGACAAAGCATTCTTAACCAATTGGTTAAAGGGTGGATTAAACGGTCCGGACGAGTTATGTAAGCAAGAAATTCTATTACAGCAACAACGCAAGAAATTCTATTAAGCACAATAAAGGAGTAAGTAAACATGTTAAAAGCAAACTATGTACGACCACAGATAACCAAAGAGGGAGCAACAGTAAGCAGCCTGTTTGATGAAAAGGCGTCCACACGACCTATGGTAACCAATACAACTAAGAGAGCAGAGTCAGCAGCTCTAGCAGTCAACTGTGCTGAGTTCTATGCTGGTGGTGGAGTTAAACGTATTATCACTCGTGAGGAAACCTTCGACAAAGCAAGTCCACAACTTAGAGAGTTCCTAAGCAAATAGAAATCGCTTTACTTTTGTGGTGATATAGGGTATAATAGAAGTATAGATGGTGTTCTCTTCTCTCTGCGTATTTCTCATTTAGGGACTTAACGTAGAGTGATATGGGAAACTCCGTAGATTTATCTAGGAATTTTAATGGTACAACGAGTTTGGCAATTTACTGAAAAGAGTTCTCAAAAAAAATTTACCCGAGCAAAAAATATCGCAGTATCGGAAATGCGAATATACAAAAATTTTTCCGAAACATAAAAAAGGAAATATACACAATATGACAAATCAAACAGACACAACAGCATCACACCCTGCAGGCATTCTATTAGAGTCAGTCGGAAGTTATCTTGACAGTAACGGGATTCACCCCTTGTATGACACAGGTCTTCCTGATTTACATAAGGACATGACGGTTGCATACAGCGAGATAGAGTTCTTCGAGTTTGTCCAAATGATGACGGATAAGGACGTGGCACTATACAAAGTTGCCCTGAAGGAATACGCACCAACGAGCAAGCAAACGTTCGCATGGGTAGACGAGACATGGAGGAAGACAATATGAGTCATATAGTTACATTAGGGAACACCCAATACCATGTGGTCGAACGGAGTCCGTTCGAGTTCTACATTGCTGGGGATATGATACAGAACGTTGACGAGAAGAAAGACTCTGCTGTTACCCTCACTCAAATGAGTGAATACGTCTTTGAGACAATCAAGACGAACTTTGGGGCAACAGAGGAAAGAGTTATGGTCAAGAGCAAAAACGATACTTCTTCTACTAGTGGTTGAAAAAACCGAGAAAAGAGTAACGGGAAGCGTAATGAAGCAATACTGTGTAATGTTTCTAGATGGCACTGGGAAAACTATTCTGGGGCACAGCAAAGAAGATATTAAACAAAAATATGCCAACGTGAAGAGTGTATTTGTAATGGGAAGGAAATAAAGGAGAATTGATGTTAGAAGGAAATAGAACAAACGATATTAAGAGTGGACAGTCTGTGAAGTTTGATACCACAAAAACAACAACAAGTGCAAAGATGGTGAGTTACAGTATGCCAACAGAGGACATGATTGACAAGGATATTAATACACCACAGGACTTGATTGCATTTTGTGCAAGGGTAAGTAACCCAAGTGGTCAATTGAATAAGGAAACAAACGAGAAGTTGATTTCGTATTTGATTAAGCATAAACATTGGAGTCCTTTAGAGATGGTTTCGGCAACGATTGAGATTGAAACCACGAGGGATATTGGACGACAGATTCTAAGACATCGCTCGTTTAGTTTCCAGGAGTTTTCTCAACGGTATGCTGACCCTACTAAGGATATGGAGTTTATGTTAAGAGAGGCTCGTTTACAGGATACTAAGAACCGTCAGAACAGTATTGATACTGATGACGCAACGTTAAGTGCTATGTGGAGAATCAAACAAGAGAATGTTATTAAGACTGCTCTTGAAGCATATGACTTTGCTATTAAGAATGGTATTGCAAAAGAACAAGCACGAGTTGTATTGCCTGAGGGTAACACAATGAGTAGAATGTATATGAATGGAACATTACGTAGTTGGGTTCATTACATTGAGTTAAGAAGTGCTAATGGGACTCAGAAAGAACACATTGAAGTTGCTCAAGCATGTGCTAGGGAAATTGCTAAAATATTCCCACTAATGCTTGAAATTCTTGAAGAAGTATAGTATAATAGATGTAATGATTAAATAAAAAGGAAATAGAATAATGAGTAAAACAGCAATTCCGTTTACTAAAGCGGCAAAAGATAAGAACGGTAATAAGACGAGTAAGAAGTCACTGAGTCACGGTTCGTTGAGATGTCAAAGACATCCAGGAAGTAAACGATGCACCAACGGGAGTATGAAGTAATGGAAGCATTTATAGTAGGAGCAGTGATTGGTACAGTATTATATTTACTGTGGGCAATACAAGATCAATTGAATCAAATTAAAGATATTTTATCGGACGATAAATAATGGAAATTGATTTGTATTGGTTCGCAACATCTTCACTGATAATGACTGCATACTATATCGGTCATCGTGTAGGATATAATGAAGCAACAGCAGATGTTATAGATATAATAGTTAAAGGAGATGGAAATGAGTCTAAATAGGACAGGAAATGGTTACTTAGTTGACCCAACAACGTGGTCGCTTGATGTGATGCACGAGATGGCAAAGGAAGATGATATTACATTAACAGAAAGTCAAGTGATGCAAATTGAAAAGGCACGGGAATACTATGATGAGAATTCAAGTGTACCACCAATCAGAACATTTGCGAAGTATGTAGGAATTGATAAAGGTAAACTATTCAAAGAATGGCTAACTGGTCCGTTGAAACCTATTACTAAGTATGGTGGATTGCCACAACCAACTGGTTGCGTGTAATATAGATTTAAGAGTAGTCTAGGACTTTGACCTAGACAAACATTGCGGGTATCGTATATTGGTTATTACCTTGGGTTTCCAACCCAAAGAGGTCAGTTCGATTCTGACTATCCGCTCCAAATTATGGTGTTGTTAGTATAACGGATTGTGATTCCGTTAATATGAGTTCGATTCTCATACGACACTCAAAGTTTAAAGCACTGGTGCCAGAGTGGTCCAATGGGACGGATTGCAAATCCGTAAAGCCGTGGGTTCGAATCCCTCCTAGTGCTCCAAGTTTAAAGTTCGGTTCGTCTATCGGTTAGGACTCTAGGTTTTCATCCTAGTAAGAGGGGTTCGATTCCCCTACCGAATGCCATTTTATGGTCCGGTAGCTCAGCTGGTTAGAGTGCCTGCCTGTCACGCAGGATGTCGAGGGTTCAAATCCCTTCCGGATCGCCAAGTTTAGAAGAGTCGCATAATGGTATTGCATCAGGTTGCTAACTTGACGACCGAAAGGTTATAAGGGTTCGAGTCCCTTCTCTTCTGCCAAATTAGTTGTATAGAAACTTTACTTTTTGACCAAAGTATAGTATAATAGAAGTATGAAACAAACTAAACTACAATCATTTCTTGAATCGTCTTTGAACATGTTCAGTGGGTTTGTAGTTGCTTTGTTGTTATGGATTTTCTGGATAGAACCAGTGTGGGAAATAGAAATGACTATTTTCGATAATCTAAAAATTAGTGCGATATTTACTGTCGCAGCCATTATCAGGGGGTATTTATGGAGAAGGTATTTTAACCATAAAATCTTTTTGTCTAAATAGTACACACATTATGAATACATTATTAAGGGAGGAAATTCATGTCTGAGTTACACATGGGTATTGAAATTGAAAAGAAAATGGATAGGAAACTATCCAAGCAAGCAAAGAAGTTATTAAAGGATTATTATTGTAAGGGGGACGAGAAGTCTCCTCAACAAGCATTTGCTCGTGCGTCTGTTGCGTATAGTTATGGTGATATGGAACTGGCTCAACGAGTTTATGATGCCGTATCTAAGGGGTGGTTTATGTTCTCATCCCCGATCCTATCAAATGCCCCAAGGCAGAACGAGAAAGTTAAAGCACTTCCTATCAGTTGTTTCTTAACATACGTAGACGATTCGTTACACGGTTTAATTGACCATACGTCAGAGTTACGTTGGTTATCCGTTAAGGGTGGTGGTGTAGGTGGTCATTGGTCAGACATTAGAGCAGTATCGGACATTGCTCCAGGTCCGATGCCGTTCTTACATACAGTTGATTCTGATATGACAGCATATCGTCAAGGTAGAACTCGTAAAGGTTCGTATGCAGCTTATATGGATATCAGTCACCCCGACATTATTGAGTTTATCAATATGCGTATTCCGACTGGTGACGTAAACCGTAAGAACTTAAACCTACATCACGCAGTAAACCTACCTGATGAATTTATGGAAGCGGTTGAAGTTGATTTGGATTGGGAATTGAAAGACCCAGACTCAGATGAAATCAGAGAGATAGTCTCAGCAAGAAAGATATGGGAAACGGTATTAGAAACTAGATACAGAACTGGCGAACCATATCTTAACTTTATTGATACTGCTAATAGAGCATTGCCTCAGACTCAAAAGGATTTAGGATTAATGATTAATGGTAGTAACCTTTGTAACGAAATCCATCTTCCTACAAACGAAGAACGAACAGCAGTTTGTTGTCTATCGTCAGTTAATCTAGAGAAGTATGACGAATGGAAAGACACAAATATGGTTGCTGACTTAACTCGTTTCCTTGATAATGTATTACAATTCTTTATTGATAATGCTGGCGATGAAATTAGTAAAGCAAGATACAGTGCAGAACGTGAACGCAGTTTAGGTTTAGGTGCTATGGGATTCCACGCATACTTACAAAAGCATAACATTGCGTTTGAGTCAAGGGATGCTCTTGCTTTGAATACTAGAATCTTTAGAAACATTCAGAACAAGTCTATCGAAGAATCAATGCGTTTAGGTAAAGAAAAAGGCGAAGCACCAGATATGACAGGGACAGGTAGAAGAAATGCTCACCTGTTAGCAATTGCCCCAAATGCTAATTCAAGTATGATTGGTGGAACTTCCCCGAGTATTGAACCTTGGAAAGCAAATGCGTTTACATCAAGAACTCGTGTCGGATCTCATTTGAATAAGAATGCATTCTTAGAAAAGGTTCTTAAAAAGTTAGGTAAGAACGACGATGATACTTGGTCGAGCATTATTACATCTGGTGGTAGTGTTCAACATTTTGATTGGTTAGATGAGCATACAAAGAATGTATTTAAGACTGCGATTGAGATTGACCAAGATTGGGTTATCCGTCACGGTGGTGCTAGACAAAAGTATCTATGTCAAGGACAATCGTTAAACCTATTTTTCCCTGCAGGTGCTACTAAAGCATATCTACACACAGTACATTATGATGCTTGGAGGTTTGGTTGTAAAGGTTTATACTACCTAAGAACTGAAGCAAGTAACAGAGCAGAGAACGTTGCAGAGAAAATTGAAAGAGATAGATTAAAAGACCACAGTGAAATTGAAATGACACAAGATGAGTGTGTCAGTTGCCAAGGATAAATTATGAATGTAGTTATATACTCAAAGCCAAATTGCCCATTTTGTACGAAGGCAAAGAACTGGTTTAAAACCCATGGGTTTACATACACCGAAAACGTATTGTACACCGAAGACCAAATGTTAGCAATGTTCCAAAAGGTTCCAGGTGCTAGAAGTGTTCCTCAAATCTTTATTGACGATAAGTTGATAGGAACATATGATGACTTAATGGTAGTTGCCGACACCATTGTTAAGAAGACTGGGGGTGGTTTGATGGAGTTTTCTGAAACGTACAAACCATTTTACTATCCATGGGCAGTTGAACTAACAACTAATCATGAGTCAATGCACTGGATTGAAGATGAAATTGATTTGTCTGAAGATGTATCTGACTGGAAAGGCAATAAGATTACCCGAATTGAAAAGGAATACATCACCAACATCCTAAGATTGTTTACTCAGTCTGATGTAGCGGTCGGGCAAAACTATTATGACGTATTCATTCCGAAGTTTAAGAACAATGAGATTAGAAATATGTTAGGTTCGTTTGCTGCACGAGAAGGAATCCATCAACGTGCTTATGCGTTGCTTAATGAAACATTGGGATTACCTGATTCTGAATATCACGCATTTCTCGAATACAAAGAGATGAATGATAAAGTAGACTTTATGATGGAGAATGATTCAAATACATTACATGGCACTGGACTTGCTTTGGCGAAGATGGTATTCAACGAAGGTATTAGTTTGTTTGCTTCTTTCGTAATGTTACTTAACTTCCAACGTTTTGGTAAGATGAAAGGTATGGGCAAGATTGTAGAGTGGAGTATTCGTGATGAGTCAATCCACGTTGAAGGCAACTCTAAGTTATTCAAAGCATTCTGTGCTGAGCATTCTAGAATTGTAGACAGTGAGTTTAAGGCAGAGATATATAAGATGGCAAAGACTGCCGTTAAACTTGAAGATAAGTTTATCGACCTTGCTTATGAAACTGGAAAAATTGAAGGACTTGAAGCAGAAGAAGTTAAACAATACATTCGATACATTACCGACAGACGTTTACTTCAATTAGGACTTAAACCTAATTTCAAAGTTAAGGATAACCCACTGCCTTGGTTGGAGTGGATTCTAAATGGTGCAGACCATACAAACTTCTTTGAAGGTAGAGTAACAGAATACGAAGTTGCGGGTTTAATGGGGACGTGGCAAGAAGCATACGAAGAAAAATGATAAAAATTATGCGTTGAATGACGATAACATTGATAATGATTTTTATTATAATTTTATAAAATAGTTATAAAAAACTTGACAATACGACTAATTTAGGGTATAATAGAAGTATATTAAATAAAAAGAGGAGAATAAATGTTTAGCAATTTAGTAAAGAAAGGAAAGAAACTGGTTGGGATGGAGACTGAAGACTACAAACAAAAGTTTTACTATTCAGAATCAAAGGTTAAAGAATTGGAAGATAAACTTTCCTTTCTTTGTAAACAATTACACTCTGTTATGCAACAAGTAGACGTATGCACAAAGGATATTAAAAAATGAATTTACATGGATTAGAAGAAGATCAAGTTGAGTTTATTATCAACTGCATAGGAAAGGCAAGTGTTACAACACCCGAGCAACAAGAGTTACTTGCTTGGATTACAATTCAATTTGTTCACCAGCAAAAGGGTGGTGAGTATAAAGAGTTAATTAATAAATTAGGATATGCGATATGAAAAAGAATTACAAATTTAATGAAGAAAAAGGTTGCTACGAATATTGCGACGGCAAAGATTGCGTATTACAGGACGCACTAAAAGAAGGTGACGGAGCACATGTAGCATGTAAAGGTTGTATTGAAGATTACGAGGGTGAACCTTGCGACCAAAGTGAATTGAAAAGCACAGTGAAACTTAGAAAAGAAAGAAATAACAAATAAAAGGAAATTATATTATGGCAATAGATAAAATGTACCCATGTGGTAACAACGTATTAATCTTACCCGATACGGACACAAAAGAAACATCATCTGGTATTATTCTTTCAGAAGAAAAGAAGTCAACAACAGGAACAGTAGTAGGTGTAGGTCCAGGAGAATATCAAGATGGAAATAGAATGCCGTTACAAGTAGTTCCAAATGATAGAGTTATGTTTGCACCAGTAGACGCAGCCGTTTCTGCTAGAACAATTACTATGAACGGTAGTAAGTTTTTATTAATTCCAGAATCTCAAATCTTCGGAGTAATTGAGGAGTCTGATTAATGGAAGAAATTACAATCAACGGAAACACTTGGCAGAAATATAAAGGCGACGAAGGACAAGACGTATTCATCGCAAAGTTTATGATTCCTGCCGAAGACTTATTAGGCAAGTATGTAGACGAAAGTTTCTATGATGTATTAATCGATGACGATGCTGATGTATATCTTCCACCCGTGTGTGAAGTAGTTAAGTCTGCAACTTGTGACAACGAGTGCCTGAAGTGTGTAGATGAATCTAGACTTGCACTCAAATTCCGCAAGAACGTCTTTACAAAAGAAGAACAAGAGGGTGCTTTCGCCGGATTGTATTCTGCAGCCGTTGAGTCTAACAATAGAGGTATGGCAGCCGGTCCTCGTTCTGAGAAATCTGGGGGACGTGATTGGGTAACGACTTTCCAACAAGAAATATTATCCCACTACGAGTCTGGTCAACCTCTAAGGGTTGATGGTGTCGAGCAAATCGAAGCAATTATCGAAAAGCATAAGAACGTAAAAGACGAGAACAGAGGGTCTGTTTGGTTGCGTTCTTTAATTGAATCTGAGTTTGGAGATTACGACAACTTCTTTGACGTCGCCATGGAAAGGCTTTCTGGCATGAGTATCGACAAGGCAATTGCGTATGCAAAGAAGATTCGTACAGAGTTTATCTCCGATACTTCTTATGCAAATCCTATCTGGTCGGGCATATCTGGTTTCTATGGTAGATACCCTAGAATTCCTTACGGTCGTGCGACTGCACATACAGACCATAACAGAGAAGAGTTTGAGAAGTGCTACCCATTTGCTAGAAAATTAGACAACGAATTTAAACGTTTGGTTCCAGGACGTTACGCAAAACAAAACGAGTTTGCGGATAGACAAGATCCTAAATTCTTAATCGGTGAAGACACTACGTTTACTACAATTACAGTAAACACAACTACTCACGATAGAAATGCTAGAATGGCATGTCACCGTGATGCTGGTTCTTTGAATGAAGGGTTCTCTAACCTAACAGTAATCACTAAAGACGGTAAGAGTTGGAATGGAGGTTATCTTGTAGCACCAGAGGTGCGTGCCGCGGTCAATGTTCGACCAGGAGACTTATTGTTAATTGATAACATGAGAGTTATTCACGGTAACACACCTATTGAAGCACCAGACACTGGTATTGAAGATATGCTACGCATGAGTTTAATTTTCTATTATCGTGAAGATATGGATAAGTTAGGCAGTTGGGATTATGAACATACCCGTAGAGCATACGTTGATAGTCGCAGAAAGAATGAAGAGCATGAATTGTGGAGACCGTTCTGGAATGGAGTATCTCCGTCAATGTGGGTTGCCGAAGAATGGTACGACTACTTAAAACAACAGCCTAAGGGCATGGAGTGGTTAGAAGATTATCACCCAGAAGCATTAGAAGAACATTCTGATTTGGGTAGTTTCTTTTAATGTGTGGAGTGATTGGGGTATCGCTTTCTACAGTTGGTGCCGATGACATTGAATTAATTCGAAGAACCTTTCTGCAGACAATGATTCGTGGCAAACATGCTACGGGGTTGTCTTATGTAAAAGGTGGAGTGTTGACTACAATTAAACGTGGCGAACCTGTAACTCAATTTCTTAAACAATTAGACTTCTCGGACTTCATTAATGAAGACGGAGGGTTGTACATGATTGGTCATATCAGATATTCAACTTCGGATATTCACTTCAACCAACCGTTTAGCAACGATAGTATTTCTATTGCCCACAACGGAGTTCTGTCTCAAGACGAACCTGAGAATTGGAAATACAAATGCGAAACTGCTAACGACAGTGAGATGATTTTAAAGTCTTATGAAGCAGGAAAGAACCCTTTGCAGGACTTCATGCAAGAGTCCATGGCAGTGGTCACTATCACGTCTGATAAAAAGTTATCTTGTTACAGAAACCACGAACGACCTTTATGGTACACCGAGTTAGATAACGGTATTATATTTACATCTACTAAAGATATTGCGATTAGATCTGGACTAAATAAACCACTGAAATGCGAAATGTTTACTGAGTACAATTATGATGGTAAAACGTTAGAAACAATTCAGGTTGATTTTAATACAGACATAGAGGACTTACAATGAGTTATAATAAAGAAGATTTTACTTGGGGATATGAAATTGAATGGGGTGATATTGACCGACGTTTAGATGTTCCTGAAAACTTAGGCAAATGGGAATATTCGGAAACGGATGTTATCAATATGAACGAACCATACAAGTATGTTGCTTGCGACCCACAAGGGATTGAACCTCCTTTTGGTGGTGAGATTAATACAGTTCCGAGTAATACTTGGGAAGAGCAGGTTGATATTATTATGGGAATTAAAAAGTTCTTTGTTAGTAATGGCAATTCTCCAACAGCATCTTCAATTTCACACGGACACATTCACTGCTTCGTTCCTGGATTAAAGGATGATGTTGAATCGTTAAAGAAACTTATTGCTTACATTGAAAAAAACCAATCAATGACAGTTCAATCTGTTGGTGGGTTTACAGACTATGCTGATATGAAAAAGCATAAGGGTGCCAAAATGTATTTGAAGCAAGACGGTGGAAGGCAGATGCCAGAGTACATGAGTCAAAATATTATTAACCTTGCTACAGACTTTGATAGTTTTATCAAGTTACACGCTGCAGGAAAGGACGGTGTGTCTATGGGCAGACCATTCCGATATGCAATTAATACCTATTGTATGAAACATACAGGAACTATTGAGTTTAGGTGTTTCCGTTCTTCTGTTAATAAAGAGGAAATTGAAGCACAGTTTAAGTTCGTTGAAGCATTTATTGATTCTGCTTTAAATGATGGACCATCTGTTGCTGAGTTACTACGTAGCACTGATTATAAATTCGCCCCATTTATTTGGGATCCGTATGCTTGGGATGGTTATTTAAAAACAAAGTACGATAAGTCAAGGGGAAAGAAAGTTCGCGAGTATGTTGAAATTACGTAAAACTTCTAGAGAAGAATTTGAGTCAGCTATCACATCAGATAAAGGGGACAAGTTCGCAAAGACTTTTGTATCAAAAGCAAACATGCAAGACCAATGGGATAACTGTATAGGTTATTGGGACGGTGCTGAATTACTTGGTGCTATCATTACAACAGTTTCAATTCGCAAACCAAAGGTCGCAAATTTACAACTACTTCATTCATTTGTTAAACACAGAGGAAAGGGAGTCGGTAAAATACTTTGTCAGGAATCGTTAAAGTGGGCAATTACTCAAGGTGCTTTATATTATAGAGTTTCGTCTGAAGTAGTTTCTATTGGGTTCTATGAACGTATCGGGTTTACCTTTCTCGGTGAACAAAAGAGTAAATGCCAATTAGCAATATTCAGAATCAATGGAGATAAGTTTGAAGATGGTGAATATGATATGAACGACCCTGTGATATATAAAGCCGTCCACCGTAAAGGTAAAGGTGGTTGCGTCAAGGTGTTTGTTGACGAACCAAAGGGTTTATCCGACTTTCTTTAATACCCTTAAAATAAAAGGTGTCAATTAGTTCCCACACCCTCCAGTTTTAGGGTATAATAGGTGGTATAAGGTTGATTAATAAAGGAGTAAAGATGAAAGGTTTAAATAAAGAGTTTGAAGCAATTGTTTATGGTTGGAGGAATATCATTAATGGCAAGATGTATATTGGTTACCACAAAACTACTGAAATCTATGATGGTTATATTAACTCTTCAAAAGACAAAGAATTAAATGAAGCGTGGAGTTATGGTTCATTAGAAAGATACATTCTATGGACAGGTACTCCTGAAGAATGTATTACTCTTGAAAACTTCGCATTGAAATACGCAAAGAAGCACCTCGATTGGAACCAATTTTATAATATTTCTGTCGGTGGTGGTGTTGGTATTTTATCGTTTGATACATTAGATAAAGAAATGACAAAACTAATGATTGACTTTATGGAAGGAACTAATCCCGCAGAAGTTGAGGTTGATGTTTATGATGCTGTCGATAAGAATTTAATCGTTGCTGTTGCTGACGCAATTAAATTAGGTAAATATAAACGTGTTAAATCTTCTGTTGATAAAGTAGTTTTATTTAAACGAAATCAAGTTAGATTGAATATGATTCACGAAGAAAAAGTTGCCCAGATCTCAGATAGAATGGTTGAGTCGCCAACTAAAGCAAGGGAACAAATCGAACCTGTTGTTGTGTTAATTGATAATGGCGAGTATATAATTATAGACGGAAACCATACTATCAATGCGGCAAAACGTGCTAATTGGAATGAGGTTGAAGTTGTTTATGTAAACTTCTCAGACTTCGATTTTAACTTTGCGAACGTTGATTCGTTTGGTTATTTAATGAACCACGAAGAAAAAATAAAAACCCCAAATTCAAAAGAAGACTGTCGTCGTGCTGTTATTAAATTATACAACCAACTTAAAACCCGCGGCCCAGAAGTTGATATTCAAAGTTCTAAATTTAAACATACCGCAATTAATACATATTCAGGACTGTGGTCAAATAGTCAAATCGTTGCCAATTGGAAGTCTGCAATTAGACAAATTCAAAATGATGAAGCAAATGCTTCTAGAAACTTTAAAGTGTGGCAACAAAAAGAACTAGATTCTACTGTTGATACAATCAAAACAAAAAAACCAGACACAGTTGTTGTTCGAATATCTTCTGAGAAAGCATTTAATGCAGGGTTTGGTGGTGTTGTTTGGAAAATGATTGACGAAGGTTTAACGAAAGGAATGTTAATTATTAAACATAATAATATCCACGACTATGATAATTGGTCTGACGCAGAAAAAAAACTTAAAGGTGCTATTAGTGCTATTGATTCTCAATTTGATATTACATATAAAGTATTGGACGCATTTGAAAAATAATGGACTTTCTTTAATACCCTTAAAATAAAAGGTGTCAATTAGTTGCCTTTTTGGTACAACTTAGGGTATAATACGTAGTATAAATGATAAAAAAAAGGAAGTGAAAATATGGCAATGCCAAAAATAGAATACCCAACTATTGTGTATGGTTGGAAAAATAAATTAGACAAAAGAAAAGTATATCCTGGATTTAGTCCTTCTTCAAAGGGCGAAGATTACATTTCATCGACAATAAATAACCTATTTTGGGAAGCATATCAACGTGGTGAATTGGAGAAAAGTGTGTTGTTTGTTGCAAAAGACAACAGCAAAAAAGAAACAACCAAGGCAGAAACAATGGAATGGTTTGCTCAGAAATATTCCGCAGACGTGCTTGGAAAGGATAATGTATATCATAAAGTAAATGGACATTGTGTTGATGAATCTTTACTTACCCCAATAGATAAACAAGTTGTTATTGATTGGGTTGAAAACGGCGGAAAAGGAATTTCTGCTGAGATTAATACAGGACTAGACGAAGATAAATTAAACACGATGTTGAATTTAATAGTAGACAATATCAACAACAAAGTATTTCCTTCGTTTGATACGTCGATTGCTGAGATTAGTAAGTTTGGTGAAGGACAAAATAGACTGAAAATGAAGAACGAGATGCATATAAATGCATTAGCAAAAGCAATGAACGAAAACCCTGATGAGTTTGATGCCGAATTTGACCCAATAGTTGTTGTTTTTAGAGACGGCGTTTGGAAGATATATAGTGGTATTCATAGAGCGGGTGCTTTGCCAAAAGTCAAAGGCAGGAACACCGCCCCAGTGATATTCCTAGACGAATCTGTATTTGGTGATACACCAGAAGAAATTGATAGAAACCTTGATGTATTTGGTGCTCGAATGAACCCTGAGTCTCAGTTAAGGTTAGAGAGCAATGACGACGACAAACAGTTCTGGGTGCAAAAGGCAGCTTCTGAATTATCAACAGACATCGACTCGATCGTCAGTCAGCAACACCTCCGTGATGTTATGATTAAACGTTATTATGATACAAAAGTGGTTAAATCCAAAACTACAATAACTAGTGCAGTGAAAAAATGGTTAGATAATCAACATATGAATGTTGCTCTTGCAAAATATGACGGACAAAATTTACTCGCATACGATAAGGCATACCTTACTAGAATGACGGTGCAAGAAGAACAGAAAGGTGTGGCAACTATAATCAATACCGCAAAATCGTTTAGACTCAATGCAGCTTTTGGTTTTGTGTGTAATAGAATGAGAACACTGCACCTGAAGAAGGGTTTAATTGTATTGTACTATGCAGACATGAGAGAATTACATAAATGGAATTCTTCCCAACACCTTCCTAGCCTTCTTTCTTTGATTAATTTCTTTAACCTTGATATTGAAGTAAAAATCCTCCCAGCCTTTGACGAATAAATGGACTTTAGATTAGACACTAACCGTAAAGAAGCATTCATAAATTGGTTTGGGTGGTCGTTAGAAATTGACGATTGCGACTCAGCACTCTTTATGACTAACTACTTCTTTGACCGATTTGAATATAACAAAGAACAGCAGTTATGGTTAATTTGGTTATATGGTATAACTTATTACTGGCCAACAGCATATCTTATTTGGAACGAGTTTCCGGACATGGAATTAGTAGGCCTCGATAGGTTGACTAAATGGAATAACGAAAACTACTCTAGACTTAGATATCAAAACGATACCAAATGGAACAAAGGTCACCTTCCTGCACAGTTTAAATCATATAAAGAATGGGTCGGAAACCGAACTCAACGACAAGCATTTGACGAAAGTGTAACAAACGATCCAGTTGAAACGTTCTATAATCTATGGGGTGAAGTAAACAGTTGGCACAAATTCGGACGATATACTTCTTGGTTTTACCTACAAACTTTGACCCAATGTACGGACATAAATCTCGAAGTAGATAGTCTCTGGTTACACGACCACAGTGGGTCTAAATCCCACCGTAACGGGTTGTTCTATGCACTAGGCAAGGATGAGTGGGTCAACACAAAAATCGACTCCGTACAGTTGGATTTCTTAAACGTAGAGGCGTCTGAAATATTGACCGAAGTGAAACTAAGATTTCCTGACGTGGCAAATAAGGCAGATTACTTTGCAATGGAAACGGCGCTGTGTTCTTTCAAAAAGTTATTCAGAAAGAGCAGAGGAAGGTATCTAGGTTATTATTTAGATAGACAAGCAGAAGAAATTAAGAAAGTTGAAGCAGACCATTGGAGTGGTATTGACTGGCAACCTTTATGGGACGCAAGACAAGAAACTCTTAGAAAAGTATATTTAACAAACAACGTGAGCAAAGACAAGATGTCTTTATTTTTAGACAATGGTGTTATTGATTATAATAACACGTTTACCGAAGAAGGTTTCGGATTAGGGAGTTTTATGTAATGAAATTGATATATTTAATCGGCAAACCTGGAACAGGAAAGTCAACAGTAATGAAAAAGTTATTAACAACTATCGGAGGATGGTCTAGGGATAAACCTATTGATTTGTTAGACACGCACGTTTCTGGAAACCTTAGAGTATTGGGTAAGTATGAAGACAGTGAAGTGTTTAGTGGCACGGATAGATTATCTATGGCGGTGGCACCAAAGGCAATTGAATGGATATCGACTCAACCTGATGAGGTTATTATTGGAGAGGGTGATAGGTTAAACAATAAAGCATTCTTTGAAAAGGCAAAAGAACTAGGGGAACTGCATATCATTCAATTAACGGTGTCTGATGAAGAACGTGAACGTAGGTATAAAGAACGAGGTAGTGAGCAAAGTGAAAAGTTTATTCAAACAGTAACTACTAAATGTAAAAACATCGCAGAGTATTTTGGAGACCAGCAAACACTGTTTGGGTTTGAAGAGGGAAATGTAATCACTATCACGCATGAGACCCCAGAGGACACGAACGAGATTGTAGATAAAATTATAGAATTAATCAATTAATCGCTTTACTTTTGAGTCAAAGTAGGGTATAATACGTAGTATAACAATTAATAAAAGGAAAAGAATATGTGGAGTCATTATTGTAAGATAGAAAGACATTCAATGTATGTTGAAGATGGTGCTGAGTGTAATTGGTGTGGAGCCATAGATGAGTCTCCATTAGCAGTTCAAACTAGAAAGGATAATCCGTGGCAGGATGGTGATAAGAAGTTTGATGTTGACGAAGAAACAAGAAAAACGTTAAATGAATTTGATATTGAGGATGAGATTATGAATGAAGAAACTATTAGTAATGTAGAAGTAACTGATATGCCAGATGGATCCGCAAAGGTTACAATGGATATCACTCCAGAAGCATCGTCGATGTTAATTAAACAAGGATTAGAATATCTTATTGCAGAAATGCGAATGACAGACAAGATTGTGGTTATGGAACCAAATGAGTTCGACAAAGAAACCAAGACTTGGGAATTATCAGACGAAGATGCTAACGCTCTATATCACTTCGGATTTATTAACGCACTTAGACAAGGAATGACTACACTTAAATCGGAGGTGGAAGAAAAATGAGCTATAATTATGTAGAAGAAATTGATGAGTTGAAGAAACGAATCGTTGAATTGGAAGTACACGCCGGGTTTCATAGACCTAAAACTCCTAAACCAAATACTAAAGATGAGTGGAAAATGTTTGCTACTCATTGGGCAGACGGTGGGTGGAATACATTACAATGGTATGACACCTCTGAAGGTGCTGATAATGAGTGGTACGATTTTGAAGAGGATGAAGCATTTTACCCATACGATGAAAGACTCGTTATTAGGTTCAAGGAGAGATAATGATTAAAATAACACAAGAATTTGAAACAGAAGGAGAGGCAGTTAGGGCATTGAGTTTCAATGGTCAATGGGCGGCTCTATATGAAATGGATGAATGGTTAAGAACTCAAATTAAACATGGCGTTGATTTAACTGAATCCGAGGAAGATCTATTAGACGCTGTTAGAGTTAGACTGAATCAGATTATGGAAGAGAATGGTGTAAACCTTATGGAGATAATGTGATTAAAGATATGGACAATTGGGTAATTATTAGATTGCACGAGAAGGATGGAACAACGTTAGGTTGGAAAGTTCTTATTGGTTGGTCTGGTGGTTATGCTGATGGAGATTCTTGGAGAATGAACTCTGGTATTAAAAGTTATACCGAGGACGGAGACAATTACATATTCAGGGGATATTCTGATTCTGTATATGAATGTCCTAAAGGAAAGGAAACAGTTCGAATGAATATCGCAGGTGTCATTAGACAAGTTGAGGATAGTGGACACGCAACAATGATTGACTTTAAAACATTTAAGAAGGAGTACGATGAAACAATTTCTTAGTTACTGTAAAGGTTCTTTCTTTAGAATCAATATCGAATTGAATCCATTTAGATGGGGAATGATATTTGATTTTGTAACTGAAACTGAACACGATCCAGGATTTATATTTCAATTAGTCGTTGAGGTTGGTCCTATCAATATTGATATTATGTTAGATAACTTAGACTGGTAATACCCTTATTATTTACCGTGTTATTCTTCTACCTATTTACCAAAATTAGGGTATAATAGGTAGTGTAGGTTGAGTTAATATGTTGAATAAACTTACTAAAGGAGAATGAAGATGATTGAAGAATACTTATTAATAGCAGAGTGGTTCGATGAAGAAGAAGGCAAGTGGAAACCTGTCCTGTCTAAAAGACCTGTAATTTTATTAAAGGAGAATGAAGATGAATAAATCAGAGATTATGAGAGTGTTACTTTGTTTGTCACGCATTGAAGGCAAGGTTGTTATGGACTTAGATGACTACCTAAGTGAGGAGCTAACTGAGGTTGTTGATATGTTGGCTAAGAAGATACTACTGGAGAATGAAGATGAATAATTATTTAAAAGTGTATGTGTCGCTATTCATTGTATTTAATTTGGAGTTGATATGAAAATATACGTAAGTTTTACAGATAACATTATGTCTTTGCATGATGCTACTAAATGGGCAGGTAAAGGGTTTAAGATTAAACTTGATTCTATTGATACGTATGAAGTGTCAATTGACCCTATTGAAATTGATACACTTGATAAACTTCAAGAATTGATTAAGTTATTTGGCACGGCGTGTCTCATTGGCAACCATAGGAATGGCAAAGATATGTGGCTTGAAATTTATAACGATTATAGGGAGTAGAAGATGTTTAGTTATAGTCCTAATTGGATGGGACCTGCTTGGACGGGTTGGTATGAAAAATATGATATTCCATATACTATTGAAATGTATGAGAATAAGTTTATTGAACCGACAGGTGAGATGGTTGAACGTAAACACTATGAGCAATATGCTGGTGGGCGTATCGATATTTACTGCGATGAACCTTGGCAAGAACTAGGTTGTCCTATTATGAGAGTTGCTGATTGGAATAAGTTACACGATTTCTGTGATGAATTTGAATCCAAGGAACAACTAAGAGAGTTTGAATTCTTTGCTGAGTTTGAGAAATACTTAGGTCGCGAGATGGACTTAGCACCAAGTGAAGATAGAGATATGTATATGAAAGAAAATTATTGGAAGGTATGAAAGATGAATGAAGAGGAATTAGATATACTTGATAATGTACTATATATCGATGGTGTACCTTACAATTACAAAGTAATGCTTTTGGATATACTTACACGTGAGGGTGCTGACCCAACAACTAAGGAGAATAAAGATGAGTAAACATAAATTAAGTGAACCAACGATATACAAGATGCCTATGCCTATGAATAACTACTTCAAGATGAAATATGAAACATTTAAAGCAATTTTAGAAGCATTAGAAAAGCAACATCAGATTGATAGAGATATTAATAAAGTTCTTCAATTAGCACAATCTGATACCTATTTTATGGGTACAACAATTGATGAGATTGGTCAAGCATTTAATGCGGTATTTAAAGATGCCTATGGTGAGATTGGATTAGACTTAATCGAATGGTGGGCATATGAAGATATTGATAAGATTATTACTGCAGTTGACTCAGATGAAGTGCTTGCGGATTTAACTGAGATGGAAGACTTATGGGATTACTTAGAAGCAGGGAGTTGGAATGAATAAATTAAAAGAGTTTTTGAATAGAGGTGATTGGTTGTTGGTTATGTCAGTTGGCATATTATTCCTATTATTCCTAATGATAATCACCCAAGAACCTAAACCAGAACGACCACCTAAGATACAAGAGGTTACATTAGAAGATGGAACTAAGTGTGTGGTATTAAAAGGGTTTTACAGCGATAATGCTATAACTTGTGAATGGAGTAAATAATGAAGTTACCACACGCATACGGAGATACGTTACCTAAGCAATATGAAATGCCAGGACAATCCGATAAAGAAGTACCTTGCTCTGACCATCCGTCTGCCCCTCACGGATTCCTTAGAAACGCAAGTCACAATAACAATAGGTACACTTGTGAATGTGAAGGATGGGAAGAACGAATGCACAAGGATGTTATAGAAACATTGTATGTAGAACGAGATGATTTAAAGTCTGATGATTGGTCAACTGACGACATCGATGAACAAATTAGTTATATGAAAGGATTGAAGTATAATGTTTGACTTAGAAAAATACTCTGAAAAATCAATACAAGTATCAGACATTGGTGAACTGTTATCTGATGTCCTTAGAGAACTTAATGAAATTAATAAGAGACTTGATAAACTAGAAAAGGATAAAGGAGAAGTATGAATAGGATGAGAAAGTGAATAGATTTATATCAAACTATTGGTATTTTTGGGGACACACGATGTGGCATATCACCGACTTTAAATTCTGGAGTTGGTTTATGGATGACGATGACCCAGATATGGAAATTAAACTACCGTATATTGTTTGGAGTTTCTTCTGGAATAAATATCGGATATATATAGGTTTGAAGGTTAGAGATTATGAATTATATGAATGGCAAAAGAGGTGGTACGGATGAGTAATACAGAAATGAATAGCGCAGCAATTAGAATCATTAAAAAGATTGAAGCATTGAAGGATGTTAGAGGTCCTGATATCGCACTCTTTATTAATGTAACTAAAGAAGATGGATTGGTATATCAAGGTATGGTAGATGATTGGAGTCAAGAGTTAATTGATGAAAATAGATTAATCGATTTTGAAAATATGATAGATAGTATGTATGGAACAGGAGTTTGGGAGTGAATATATTTAAATTACCAGTAGATGGCAAAGGTGTTGATTCAGATGTGGCTCGTTCATCTAACGATTGGGCATATTTTAGAAGATATCATAAGGAACATAATCCTATTAGATACTTCTTAAACAACGACTTTGAAGCAATTTTCATTTGGCCTTGGTCTATGAGATTACGTCGATTGACTGATTGGGTTCGTTATAGAACCACTAGACGTTATCACGTTATTAAGACAGGTATGAAGCCTGGATATTCTGATGTATCTGAGAAGATGCTTCACGTAAACTTTAATATGCTTAAAGATTTCATTGAAATTGAAAAGGCATATATGTGGACTTGGCACGAGAAAGAAACCAACAACAAGTCTGAGCAACCTGGAGTATCTCATTTAGTTTGGGAAATGGGATTGGATAATGATGATTCTTGGAAAGGTAATAAGACACAATCTACTAATGCCAGGGAACAATATGAATTATATGATTGGTGGACAAACCAAAGACCATATAGACAAGACGATGCTATGGAAGAATGGGAAGTGTATTCATCATTGAAAACAGAAATTTACGGTGACGATGCTGACAACTTCTTTAGAGACGATTTAGATACGTCCGAACTGAAGTTTCTACAAAATGTTTGGTTGACTAAATCAAATGATATCGAACGTAGCAACTTATTAGAGGATGAAAATATGCTGATTAGACTAATAAAGATTAGAGATTCTTTATGGACATAGCTTGACTTTTGTTACTTTATAAGGTATAATAGAATTATGAATTTACATATAATCTCAGACACACATACCAGACATAGAGAACTAAACTTGCCAGGTGGAGATGTACTTATACACGCCGGGGATTTTATGAGTTCTGGTTATGGGTTGGATGATGCTGTTGATTTTCTTAATTGGTTCGAAGTCCAAGATTACACTCATAAGATTTTCATTGCGGGTAACCACGACAGAATTTTCGAAGACAATCCAGAAGGAATGAAACTTGTGTTAGACGCATACCCAACAATAACTTATTTACAAGATGAAGGTTGTACTATTGATGGTATTAACTTTTATGGGTCTCCTTGGACACCAGCATTTTGTGGTTGGGCATTTCAATTACATAATGATTACGAAGATACAGAAATTTGGAGAAAGATTCCAAAAGATACTGATGTGTTAATCACCCACGGACCTGCCTATGGTTTTCTTGACCAATTTCTAATGCCAACTGGTAATTTAAGTGCTAGACTTGGTTCTAAGGGATTGCACAATTGGATTGATGCCAATAACCCGAAGGTACATATCTGTGGGCATATTCATACACCACCTGAGCAAATCTTAGATGGTTACGGTGAGATTACAACACATATCAATGCTGCATGTTTAAATGAGAGTTACGAATTTAAAAACAATAAAGGATATATAGAATGGGAGCTTTAGGACAACATTTTGATGAGTTAGAAACAAAACATAAGTTAGAGGTTGGTGAACTTGAAATGAGGATCATTGATTTGGAAACTGAATTGACTATCATCAAAGGTAGATATGAATCTCTATGCGGTAAGGTAAGAACCAATGCCAATGAGAAACGCAATGAGGGTGAGAATTTTCTAAGAACGTACAGACAAGATAAGGATTAATATGACAAACACTAAAGCAAAGATTAAAGATTGGACAAGTAAGAAATGGCACTCTACACATAATTGGAGAACAGGAACTGGTAAGTTTCTCAAACGAATTATGAACAGAAAGATTAGACACACAAAAATTGACGTGGAGACAAAATGAGCAACGATGTAATACAAATGAAATTTAATACAGTCACAAGATTAACAGCATCGTGGTGTGGACCTTGTAAATCATATGCTCCAATCTTTGAAGAAGTTACTGACGGATTCGTGGATGATTGGAAAATTGTAACGTTGGATGTTGATACGGAAGAAGGTAAAGAGTTTGCTATGAAACATGGGACAAGAAGTGTACCGACGACAGTCATTGAACATCGTGGGCAAGAAGCAGTAGTCGTTCCTGGAGCATTAGACAAAACTAAGTTAGAATTTTTATTAACAAAATAAGTCAAATATCGCTTTACTTTTGGGTTAAACTAGGGTATAATAGGTACTATAAATGATTGAAAAAGAAATGAAATATTACACACCAGGAATTGGAAAGAACTTAATTAAATCTGCTTCACTTTATGCAAGTGAAGCACATAAAGGTCAGTTTCGTAAGGGAGGAAAGAATATCCCTTACATTACTCACCCAGTTGCTGTTATGAATATTGTTAAGAAGCGTGGTGGGTCTATTGAGGCGCAAATAGCATCCGTATTACATGATGTAGTTGAGGACTGTGGGGGATATACCGTAAAGGATATATCTACCCATTTTGGTACCGCTATCGCCCTTCTAGTTGATTATGTGAGCGAGACGGACAAAAGTTTGACTTGGAAAGAACGTAAGATTCGATATATCAATCGACTAAAACAAGCACCGAGAGATGCGGTTATTGTTAGTGCAGGTGATAAGTTACACAACTTACGTTGTACTGAAAAGGACTTTGAAGAGGAAGGTGAGTCTGCATTCAATATGTTTAATAGTTCTGCTGATGGTCAATTTTGGTTCTACGAATCGTTAATTGAAATCTACAAAGAAAATGGTTTGAATAATTATTCAGACGAAATGGAAGAGATTCTAAAAAAAGTAAAATCTGAATTTATATAAATAATTTAGTATCCGTCGCCACGAAAGTCGTCTCGGGTCAGTTTAGTAACTACTGCATAGTACAAAGTTACTCATAGACACTCGGTGTCGAGGTTAGTAGTCCTCAAACAAAAAACTACAATCAGTTTCATAGAAGCACGGGCGTCATGTTGACAATCACATTTTGATTGTTACCTCCTGCCTTTTCAGCACTTCGGGAGTAGTGTCAGATGCGATAAACTCGTCCACTAATTTAAAAGGAATGTATAATGAAGAAGATTAAAAATAAGATTCTACATTCTGTAAGAACCCCAATGTTCAGACAAAGGGTAATGAAAGACAGAAAGAAAGAATCGAAAAAGAAAGGAGACTTCATTAATGAAGGTATTGTTCCCTCGACAGTATCTTCTTTAATGATGTTTCCCGAAAACCATCAGGTAGTATAAGAACAACATAGCCAATATAATTAAATAATGACCAATTCCTGTAAGAGTTGTTATAAATAATTATGAAGACAATACCGTTCTAGAATTAAATTAAATTCGACTACGCCGGAAGTTTATGGTCTTCCACCTAATTCGATATCGCCGAAAGGGATATCAAATAAGACGTGATACTTAATTAAGGTCACACAACTACAACTCGCTTAATAGGAGAAATATTATGCAAAACAATCCACTAAGGACGGCATTCGACCCGTTCTTTAATCAGTCCCTTGGACTAGACAATATCTTTCAATCTCTACAAGAGTTTGATAAACCAAATTCCAAATACCCTCCCTACAACATTGTAAAGGGTCCAAATAGTTATGCCATTCAAATGGCACTAGCAGGATGGCGAATGAACGAAATTTCTATCACGGTGGAGAAGAATACTTTAACCGTAAAGGGTGACAAGGATTATTCAATCAAAGCATCTGAAGAAGAGTTCGTACATAAAGGAATATCTGAACGTTCGTTCATACAGCAATTTACAATAGGTGATAGAGTAACAATTAATGATGCTCAACTAAATGATGGTATGCTGGTGATTAATATGAATGTGATTATTCCTGACGAAGAGAAACCTTTGAATATTCCAATCAATTCATCTGATGAATTGCTAATCGAAAGTTAATCTTTACCCTCGGTCATCTCCATCAGTGAGATGACCACCCTGCTTTAATTTAATCTATCGCAAACAAACATTCCACTAACTTCATCGCAAGCAAGTAGAATTCTTTCATTTACATTTGGTACATCAATAACGACAGGTTGTTTTTCAACAATTTTCGTAGGCGTGCTTGTAATTAATGTACAAGATGTTATTAATGAAGACATTGTTAGAAATGCCATTGAGTAGAATACTGGTTTATTAAACCATGATGATTCGTTTGATTTTTTCTTTTTCATTCGCTTTGCTCATATTATGTGTTACGTTGTGTCGTAGTTCTTTTCTTTCTTTACGTCTTGCTTTCTTCTTACTTTTACTCATTATTTCCTTAGTATAGTTTTCCAAATGGACCAAACACGTTACCTTTCTTTTGTGCCAGAAAGTACATGTTTGTTGCTAGTGCATTACTCTTTGCCGTATTCAAAGAAACAACCTTTGATAGAAAATTTAGTTGCATCAATTTAGACATTGCTATGTCTGGTGATATAGAATATATATATTCAACATTATCTACGAATTCCGAAGCGCTTGTGACGTTTGTCTTTACATGCGGTTTAATCTTAGTAAACATTGCCTTGTATTTCGACGCCTGAGACTTGAATTCTTTTGTTGTTTTAGGGTAAGACTGGTGTTTGTTGCTTAGCAATAGTCCGTATTCATTCATCGCAACAGCAAGCATATCTAGAGGGACTTTTCCCATACGAGCTGCAGTCGCAGAGGTAGCGGTCGCCTCAAATTTAAGGTTGCTCATACCTCTAGAGTTTTGTCTGATTTGAATTTTTGCAACCCGCGACGACCCGTCGTTGATACCGAATACTGTATCTGTCGTTTGGAATGTAGTCACACCTTCCTTATTTACAATTAAGTTAAACGGGCAAGTAACAGCACCACGTTTGAATGTAGGTTGACTTTTAAATACATTGCGGTTCAAATTCACCAATTCCCACCGTGCAACTTTACCAGACATCTTCTTCAATGAAATTCCGACAACTATATTATCCTCAAACATATCAACAAGTTTGGCGTTGATTTCTTGTACCGTAAGACATTTCACAAGCGTCCTCATTTGTAATGCAGGATCCTCTACTAACCATATGTCTGCTGGGTTCCAAGTATCTTTGTTTGATATTCCCAATTGTTTGACAAGGGTAGTAATTTTCTCCATGAAACCGTCGTCTCTGGAATATTTGAAGTTTGTGTTATTTGGGACTTCTTTTGCGACGGTTAATTGTTGCTGGAAAAATGTTTCTAACCATATGTCGTTCATTTCTGGGTATAGTTTCTCAAGTTGTTTTCCGCAAGCATTCATAAATAATTGCTTATCTCTAAACCCGTTTTTATTAAGTCCTTGTTCGATTGCATACATTGACGCATGTTCTTGCATTGCGGTTGTTTTTGCGTCTGGTTGACCGCCTCCACCACCCATTCCTGAGTACGGAGACTTATCTATTTCTGTCCACCTTCTAGATTTAGTGCCTACCTTTGATTTGAATATTTCAGCATAACCACTGGTTGTGAGTAGCATCTTATCCACCGCGGTTTGATTTGAAGATTCTACAGCCTTGATGAACGCCTTTATTTCTTTTGTCTTTTCAACAACAAAGGAGTCGGATTTAAATTTGATTTTAGATCCGGAATTGATATCATTCACGATTAGTGATAGATACGGTTTACTCAAGTCTCTTTCGCTTTTTCCTAAATTTGCCATAGTGTTATACGCAATACATCCAAGGAGACCAATCACACGTTGCCATCATTAGTGCGCCATTAATATATGGTAACAATGTAACAACTTCCATATTAACCACCTCTACGCCAAGACCCAGGCTTATACCCAAATAGCTTTTCAATACGTTTCATTTGTTTATCCATTTCAGCAAATACAGCTTTATCTTTAGCCTCATCACCATAAAATGCATTAGCTAAACTATGCATCAACTCGTCTTGAGCGATCTCTTTAATTTCTTTCTTAGATTTGCCTTTGGCTTCCATTAATTCTTTAAAACTAATCATCTTTACCACCTATGTACATTACATTTTCTCCATATTGCTCATACAAGTACCATTACCCATTG
>Ga0209264_1000448_pt1 | contig 32135 bp, 19 predicted proteins | sample SaaInlV_DNA_150m_FD_184687 | JGI IMG/M metagenome (GOLD analysis project Ga0209264, IMG submission 184687) | Marine microbial communities from expanding oxygen minimum zones in the Saanich Inlet - SI075_LV_DNA_150m (SPAdes) (version 2) | ecosystem: Environmental > Aquatic > Marine > Unclassified... | reverse complement strand
TCCAACCGTAGCTTCCAAAATGGCTCCAAAGGATAAACAGCTTTTGTATCTCCCTGCCCTTCTTCATCAATCAAAGAAACTTCCTTACCCCCTTCACCACTTACATAGACGCCAGAGCAATCATACGCGTGTCCCCCTATAAAATTTTCATATGTATCATGAAAAAAAAGGGGATTTGAAAATGCCATTCCTATTAATGAAATTGCATCGCTATTATGATGTCCCATAGGAATATCCCACTTTTCATTAGTTCGAGGCGATGGCTCCGCTGCTGTTCTAATTTCCAAGCCCTTATTTGATTCTATTATTATTTTTTTTTCTTTCTCTTCTGAAATAACATCAAACTCTAGCCCATCAAAAACAATCAATAGGTCATCTATATTTGAAGCTTTTAATAATAACTCAAAAAGTTTTTTATAATACTCGACTAGACAGTAGGGACCACCTTTTATATGCATACATCCAAAACTCCACACTCTATATTCCACATTGCAAACAGTAGCTTTAACCAATTTGCCTGAATATAACGGCAGAGCAAAAACCTTCGTATAAAAATTTTCTAAGTCATCATTTATCAATAAAATCCTAATACTTTTAACTAGCGCATTCATTGATGAAGAAAAATTAGTGTTATTCGTTTTCATATCATAAAAATAATATTTCTTTTGCATTGTATAAACCTTATTTTGGCATTTCGGGATAAATTAATGTTATTCTTCATACTCCACATACAAGCCAAACTCTTTCCCGTCCCAAGCAATTTGTATCAACCTGCAGTTTTTCTTAACATCATAAACTCTTTCTTGATATTCCAACCGTAGCTTCCAAAATGGCTCCAAAGGATAAACAGCTTTTGTATCTCCCTGCCCTTCTTCATCAATCAAAGAAACTTCCTTACCCCCTTCACCACCTACATAGACACCAGAGCAGTCATACGCGTGTCCCCCTATAAAATTTTCATATGTATCATGAAAAAAAAGGGGATTTGAAAATGCCACTCCTATTAATGAAATTGCATCGCTATTGTCATTATTAACATACAATCCTAAATTTTTACCCGTTCGAGTTGAAAATTTAACCCTCGTTACAATCTTCAAATCTTGATTTGATTCTATTATTGTTTTTTTTTCTTCCTCTTCTGAAATAACATCAAACTCTAGCCCATCAAAAACAATCAATAAATCATCGATATTCGAAGCCTTCAATAATAGCTCAAAAAGCTTTTTGTAAACTTCTGCAATAGTAACTGGGCTCCTGCCCCCTATTTCCATCGATCCAAAACTACAAATTTCATAATCTACCTCACAAGCCTTTGTTTTTATATTCTTATGAGTATATAAAGGTGGCGCAAACACTTTCAAATAAAACTCCTCTAGGTCAGCATTCTTTAATAACAATCTAATGCTTTTAACTAACACCTTCATTGATAACAAATTAGTATTATTCGTCTTCATGTCATAGAAAAAAATTTTTTTCTGCATAGTATAACCTTATTTTGGTATTTCGGGATAGATAGTTAGTCCTTTTGAATCTTGACGTAAGACGACTACAATGTCATTTTCTAATGTTACATTATATGTAAGAAACCTTGTTTCTTCAGGTGGCATTTTTAAGCCGTTTTCCCTAATAGCTTTAGTAAGTTTTTGAAAGACCGTATTCCCATCCCACGGAAAAATGCTCTTTGTAGCCACATGATTAGGAAAACTAATATGGTGATTGTTTATCTGCCTAATACCATTATCAAATTGAATACACTCTTGGGTTTTGATACCACAGCAATCTGTATACATTGTTGTATGCCTTCCTGTAGGCATTTTTCCTTTTGGCATATGTCCATGTTCTAAATGATAAAAATCATTAACGGTAACTTCCCTTAGAGGTGTTTCTATCTTCTGCTTAGCATAGGCATCTTGCAATGCTGAATTGAATTCAGCCACATCCGTCTCAATCTGAGGAAGTCTTTCTGCCCAATTGGCTAGATGGTATGGATTATTACAACGCAGTTTATCCAAATCCATACAATATTTTCTTATTTTTTGCATTGTAACCATATTGGTCCCAGGCTCACACAAGTGCCCAAAGGTATCGGCTCCAGGTTGATCAAGATTGACATGAGGTCGTTTTGACCATGCTTGAGATTGCATGTAATCGACATAACCTACCTGTAACGATTCTGCCCAAGGTTCCACTCTTGGATTTCCAAGAATAGTTTCTAATTCTGAATAAGTTATACTCGTTTGTCCTACTTCTAAGGCTGGTGATAAATTTTTCTGCATAGTAGGAGAAAGTTCAATCATCCAAGTTTGTACTCCTTCAGAATAATTCCACTTGTTTCCAAATTTATCTAGATAAAAAGTTACTGTATTAACTGTTCCAGACGAAAGGCCCTCTCCGACTGGTACCACGAATAACTCAGGAAGTTTTGCTTTTTTTACAGCACCTTTTACCAAGGGATTAGCCTCTTGGAATAAATGAGTGCTATTTACCTCCTCCAGAACTTTTTCAACATTACCAACATAGATAGTAACTTGTTCCACAGCGCCTGCTACCGTAGCTTCTGCAGCAACAACTTGAGGATAAGACCGCGCAAGCCGAATACTATTTTTTACACTCGCCGCTCCCTCTTCAAATGCTTGAATGACAACGGGATATACCTCTGTATAAAAGCCCTGAGCAATAACAGGCTTCATATTCCTCAACTCTGACATTAACACAACCGAGTCAGTACCAAGCATTTGCACCATTGAGCTCGAACCCAAAACATTCCCAGTAAGCCACCCTATCGTCAAATCGGTTATAACCATACCTGCTTTTTCTGAAGCATTAAGTGTCGTTGTATTGTCCCAAGCAATCATAACTTTATCAGCAAACTCTAACATCTTAGCGCCAGCTTTTAAAGGATTAACAACCCCGCCGGGCTCAATACAATCAATACAGTCTACTACTACCGAAGCAAGACATAAGCTAATATTTTTAGCACTCATGACAACGTCTTCTCCGGCTGCCCAAGGATCGGTCATGATCTTTCTTGCAAACTCAAGATTATTGTTAGCAGAGGTTTGTACTCCATTGGCAAAAGCCGCCATATGCTCACATAAACAAGCCAGGTTTTCTGCTTGTACCATCTGACCTTGCATATTATATTCTATCCCATGCTTAGCAGCCATAACAGCACACTGTGAAAAATCTGCAAACTCTTGAATATTATGATATCCATTCGCTTGAAAGGCTATCGTACTGAAAGTGGTTGCGACTTGATCAACGGCTGTTACAAAGCGTCCATGCATTACATGCTGTTGTTCCGTTCCATTACAAGAAGAAAATTGTTCCCGCAAAACGCTATCAGTTCGATCAATAAGCTCTTCTGCGCATGAAGACAGGGCATATTCTTTTGTTTCATTTTCAAAAAACGATTCCATACCTGATGCATCTTCTTCACTCTCTAGCAACAATATTGCTGGCTGCTCTTCTGCTTGTAGTTGAGCCTCACTATTCCATTGCTGTTCTAATTCTTTGCTCTGCGTATCTAATACCGCTTGCTCTTGCGCTTTTATTTCTTGCTGCGCTTCATACTGCTTCTGATCATATCTCTTTTGTTGGGCTAAATTACTGGCCATTCCCCTCGCATTGTCACACGCACCCTCTAAATAAAACTCAAAAGTTTCCATCTTACGGCGGCCAGGCATCTTTTTAAATTCACCAGCATAGTCTGCACTTCTTACATAGTTTCCTAATTCCTCCATTCGTGCACAGTAGCGCTCTGGATTAAATCTTTGTAGGGCGCTAACAAAATCAGGAAGCGAATGGAGGTGATAAGACGCAAAGTACACATCAAAAAGTTGGTTTCTTATGTCTACTTCATACTCATAACTAAGCGGATAAATATCATGGACATTCGTATTGAGCTGTACGTTTTCTACATTCTTATGGACTTCATGTTCAAACTTGTCAAGACATTCGTTTCTACTCATAGTGCGCCACTGAGCCAGTTCTTGGTGTGCCAGCCGACTATCCTGCCAAGCCGGAACAATCTTTAACGAAGCTACCGAATTGTACGCCGTTGCAACATTAGCCTGGTGCAATGAGGAAAAAACCAAGTAAGGCTGCGTCTGAGTTTGCACTTGAGCTTGAGCTTGAAGACATGTAGTTGCACTTGCTGAAAGTGTATTAGAAGTAGAAAGTGTATTTGCAGGCATCTCTTTCTGCTTCCATAACTCTGCAGGATAAGGAGAAGACCAAGACCCTTGTTTTAAAGCACTTAGTTCTGTATAAGCCGAAAAACACAAAACCAACATTAAAAAAACATAATATTTTTTCATAATCAAAGTAGCCTTCATCTAAAGTAAGTGCATCTTAAATATGTGTTGTGAAAGGTATCATAACAACAATTACTAATGTTGACAATCTACTTTAATTTTGATTTAATTTTCTAAGCAAACATATCCACTTTAAGTTAATAAGAAAGCATGTACATATCACTCTTTGGCTTACTTTAACACCTTAACTTTTTTCATTTTATTCGTATCAAATCATAAATTATATTCTTATAAAACCCAACCAACAAAGGCATCCATGAATTACAAAATCTTATTATCCTATTTTTTACTTATCTCCTTTTGCTCAATAGGCGCCCAAGATATCACCAATACACCCCACCATTCCGATAAAAATGACATTCCTACTGACTCACAGGAAGAACCAGTTTCCTATGTACCTTGTGGATATCAACAAAAACCGCCAGCTACAACTTTATATAATCAAGCTAATTTAGTTTCTTCCTCTGACTATATTTTGATCAAAAAAAATCCACGTAATCTATATTGGTTACTCAATAAAGTTCACAATTTTTATTCTAGTAACGACACCATTGAAACTGAAAACGACCGAACAATGGTTGGATGGGTAGGAAGCTTTCCTGAAAAACTAAATGAACTTATTTTATTTTTAATAAAGCAGAATAAAATACTTGAACAAAAATCTGACATTCGATACAACAGCGTCCATGATAAATGGCAAGATAATGGCTATGCTAAAGTACAAAGACTTCAACATACTCCATATAACGCTCAAACTATCAACCGATTCTTACTGTATGGCCCCCCGGGAAATGGCAAGACTACTCTAGTAAAAAAAATAGCATCTCTTTCTGGCTGCACTTTCAAGCAATTAAACGGTCCCAGCATTATAGGAAAATATATTGGTGAAGGTGCTCACAAGATTATATCCTTTTTCAATGAAGCGCTCATGGAATCCAAAAACTCTCATCGCGTTGTTATTGTTTTCATTGATGAAATTGACGCCATTGCTGCAGATGTTGATTGTGAAATGAGACGAGAACATAGGGCTGCCTTACAACAACTCTGGCTTCTGTTAGATGAACACAAAAACAACCCTAATCTAATTTTTATAGGAGCAACAAATAGCTTTGAACGCCTAGATCAAACCTTTTTAGACCGTTTTGGATCCAATACATTAGAAATAGACAATCCCACCTATGCTCTACGAAAAGAAATAGCTAAATTCTACTTTAATAACAATAAAATCCAGCTAGATGAAAAACTTCTCAATTCATTTGCTAAATATACCAACAAACTCAGTGTTCGATGCATTGAAGACATGATCCAAGAAATTAGCACTTTTACAATAAAAAACCCCAATAAACTCAATGAAGAACTGATATGGAACGTTTTGAAAAAAACCCAAGTAAAATTTGTAAAAAACAAAAGTAAAAAACAATCTGATAAACTTTCAAAAATATCTCAAGTATCCCAACTACTCTTCAATGTATTAACAATAGGAAAAATGGGATTAGAAGCATATCAATATTATATGCAACGTTATGCACTACCTTCTTAATCTAGGTTTACCAAATCAATAGTGATACATGGTTTTTTAAAACTATTTTATCAATCACCCATAGTCTTTAAAAGACATAGACTTGCTAAAGTTTTCACTTTCACAAAAAAAAGAACCGGGACATTTTATCCCGGTTCCAAGTTATTACGCTGTAATAAAAGTTGTTTAATAAGAGTTATTTAGTTTCTTCAAATATCTTTTTGATAGAAGCTAAAGACCCTACCAATGAACTTGATTCGTAAGGAACAATAATTAATTTATTGTCGTGGCCTTTAGTCATTTCAGGAAGAGTCCTGATATAATTAAGAGCCGTCAAGTATGCCATTGGATCTGTACCTTCACCAGCAGCGCCCTTGATCTTATTGATAGCTTCAGCTTCCGCCTCTGCCATCTTCAATCGAGCTTGGGCTAGTCCTTCAGCATTAACGATTTCTGCTTGAGACTTACCTTGAGCACGTAGAACTTGTGATTCCTGTTCACCCTCAGCAGTAAGAATTGAAGCACGTTTTTTACCTTCAGACTCGATGATAAGTGCTCGCTTCGTTCGTTCAGCTCGCATTTGTTTTTCCATAGCTTCACGAATCTCGAATGGTGGATTAACTTCCTGTAGTTCTACACGGTTAACCTTAACACCCCACTTATCAGTAGCCTCATCCAAGATAATACGTAGCTTCTCGTTAATTTGATCCCGAGATACCAATGTTTCATCAAGATCCATTGACCCAATAACATTACGCAAGGTTGTCTGTGTTAGCTTTTCAATAGCTTCAGGAAGATTATTCACTTCATACACAGCAGCTTTAGGATCAGTTATTTGGTAATACAATAGCGCATTGATTTCCATCGTTACGTTATCTTTAGTAATCACATTTTGTTTTGGAAAGTCATATACAGACTCCCGAAGGTCAATTCTGCTTAAAGTCCGTGTTACACGATAGTATTTCCCACCAGGTCCCTGGTGTACATAACTCCAAGAAACCACGTGCGGTGAGTCCATAAACGGCATTGTGACGTGCAATCCAGGCCCTAACACTCGATTGTATCGTCCTAGACGCTCCATTACAATAGTTTCAGATTGCTGAACCATACGAATTGAGCTTAAAAGGAACATAAAAAAGAAAAAGCCAATTACTCCGGCAAGTATGTAAAATCCCATGATTACGTTGATCATTGTCATATCCTTATGCAATTAAGGTTAAATTCATCTATTTTGGTGCTAAATTACTACTCTCGCAACCAAACTATATAAACTACTCATAAGTTCCTCCGATCAGTATTAGTGAACGATATGACCCAATTTTGAGCCATTTTTAATGATTTAAGGGTTTTTCTACTGTTTTAACCAAGACATGGCAACCTTTTATACTGATAACCTCTACCAGAGCACCCTCTTGTAGTTGTTTGTTATCAATAGCACGTGCTGTCCATACATCCCCATCAATCCTGAGTGATCCTGTACGCGCATGTGATGATACAGAGGCAAGATACACCTTCTTACCCTTTAATGCGTCCATATTGGTCTCAGAAGCTGGATGGAATCGTCCCTGCCTACGCTTAACCCACTGGTGTAACACCCAAAATGCCAACAAGCTCGATACAAAGAACACATTAAGCTGTCCAGCTAATGTCCCAAATACCTGGCTCATACCAGCAGTAATCAGCGCCCCAAGGCTAAACGACAAGAAGAAAAATAGGCCAGGTGAGAGCATCTCTACAACGCTCAGCATAATGGCCACAATCAACCAGGTATATATTGGTGAAATCATGGCATGCTCCTTTGACTAAAAGGGTTATAATACTGTGCTATTTCAAGCTACCCTCATGGTAATTTACTTTTAGTCAAAAATCAACCCTATTGTTGAAGTTTTTTTACAAATAAAAAACCCTCTCGAAGATCGCTCTCAGAGAGGGTTTTTATAAGTTCTTTGTTTTTAGTTAACCTTCATCGTTCCCATCGCTTTCTGCAACATCACAACGCCCATTTCGCCCACGATTACAGTTTCTAGCTGATACATCTATTACTATAGCAAAAAGCCCTAAAAGTAGGACCAATAACGTTTTTTTCATACTATTCTCCTTTTTTATCACTATTATTTATATTAACCTTCGCTATTTGCATTGAATGAAGACCATGATACTAGGGCAACAATAGATGGATGATGAATGGATACCCTTGATAGAGCGTTCATTTTAGCTGATACATCTATTACTACCGTAAAAAGCCCTAAAAATAGGACCAATAACATTTTTTTCATACTATTCTCCTTTTTTATCAATATTCTGCTATATTGTTTCTAATATTACCACAAACAATTTACACATTGCAACAATTCGCGCGCGCACCATTTGACCTTGTTGCAAATGCAAATTATACTGTGTTTAGATTTAATGTACAATAAGCAGTCCTACACACTAGATTAAAGGAAATAATGATGGCACAAAAGAAAATTACAGGGGTAGTAGTTTTATCACTTTTAATGCTTTTTAGTTCAAAAACAACTTGGTCGATGGATTTAGACTCTCTTGAAAAGGGTTTAGCCGATATTCCAGAGAGTAGTTCAAATAAAAAAGAAAAAGCTTTGGCTGTTACTGGAACCATCTTTGATTATAGCCAAGAACTTATAGGACCAATGTCTTTAACAGCGTTAGGTATGCTGTCACATGCAACTCAAGGTCGTGATGCTACCACCACTGCCATTTCTTTCGATTTAGCTGGAGAAAGTTTTGCAGAAAATCGACTAGCCCTTCAGGGAAACATACTCCTTCTACAAGGCGCTAAAAATGTTTTACCTCGAAATGTAGTTGATAGTCAAGCATTTAATTTAGTAGAATCTGTTGGGAGTAACAAAAAAGGTAGACTTCTCCAAGCTGTTGGCTGGGGAGCTCTTGCTACTGCAGGAACTGGTTTTGAAAACATAGTATTAGGGTACCAAACAGGAGCACCACTCGCCGCACTATTTGCTGCCGGTCAATGTATAAGATTAGCTTTCTGCGAAGAAGATCTTAATTTGTCACCTGTGGGAAAACCAGTTAGAAATTTTGGTACTCAATATGATGAAGAAGATTCAACACGCGGAGAACAAAGATGGTGTAGCTGTCTTGGATACAAACCTCCGGTTACAAAAACAGTAAACCGGGCTTCCTTTACCAAAAGACTTCTTGAAGATCGTGAAGAAATGAATGAAGCTAAGCGTCTGCAACAACTAAGACAAACCTATATACCAAAATGCCTACAAGGACATGAGATAGCCTTTGACGAACAAGGTCAACCAGTTGCAACATCTGAAGATACATTTGATAAACACGGTAAACCAACCAAAACACTTGGTTTAACTATAGGACGAAGATTTGTAGCAACAGGTAGTGACAAACCTCATGGAGTAGGGGCTCAATTCAATCCACTCAATACAACTATGCAAACAAACATTACTCATCTTTTGGCTGCTGCTAAGCCAGTTGCAAATAAGGGAGTGGTTGAAGGTTGTAGGGTTCTTGAACCTAGTGCAAACATCCTTGCAAAACTTAAATCTAGATACACTGGTGATGGTGAAGGATCTGATGAAGGATCAGCTCATAGTGATGACCAATTAACAGGTCGTAGGAGCTGGCAAAACAATGCTCTTGCTGGAAACGATGACCAGTTATAACAAAGATTGAAACCCTCTTGGTAAATTCAGGAGGGTTTTTTCATGCATAATTTAAGAAATTATCCGTTCAGCTTCCTATTAATATTTCCAACTTTTATATCCACACGCCTTTAGTAACTATCCTTTTCCAATGGGCCTCACCACCTACTCAAACTCTCAACTATGGATATTTCTTGCAAAACCCTCTACAATTAACCCTTAATTGATCATTTATTCGATAGGGGAATTAAAGTGAAAATTAAAATAAAACCATTCTTAGCGGCTATACTCTTTACAATAGCTATCAATACCTGGACTATGAGTGAAGAAGACCAGTCAGAATTAGAAGAAGTAGACCTGAGACGAGATAGTGAAGTCCGCTATAACCGTTTAGCTGCTGACCAAAAGAAACGTAAAAGATGCTGTGGTGCTCTCTTAGCATCTTGTCTACCAAAGAAAAAACAAAGAACATCGAGCTTTCATGAAAAAGAGGAAGAAGTGGGTTTACCGGCCCCTGGTGAATGGATAAGCAACCAATACAGTACCACCTATACACCTCCAGCTAACATAGAAAAATTTGAGGAATGGGAGCTTCCAGAACTGATACAAAGAGCCATTGAAGAAAGATTCTATAGGAATGAAGGTGAAATGACCCACCAAACCCAAGAAGCCTTAAAAAAGCACCTTGTTGAATTATTGAAAAGTCGCCAAGAAGGTTGGAACTAACATCTCACAAGAACAAGCGTACCACTTGAGGAAAGACTTTTAAGTCGGTATTATTAATATACATACAAACTTAAAGGCCTAGTTCACCATGATAATCAATTTTAATACACTTTTATTCCTACCATTACTCACTTTCATGAGTAATATGATTATCCCTGAGCGCGCCCACAATAAAACCGTTACCGTCGTGATCCATGGAACCAAGCCCCCAGCTAGAGTTTCTAGGATGTTTCAGATATCTCACAAATTTTTCTATACACCACCAGGGTTATGCAATGCTCAATTTGTTAATTCTCGGTATAGATATGGAAAAATCGTCCGAACACTTAATGAATCTGATCCGTGTCGTTTTCCCACCGAGAATGTTTTCCTATTCGGATGGAGTGGAACGTTAAGTACCTCTGAACGTCGAAAAGCAGCAGAAAATCTCTATGAAGAGCTAAAAAACTTATTAAAACACTACCCTCAATCAACCAAGCTTCGTATTGTAGCACATAGCCATGGCGGCAATGTGGTTCTCAATCTTCCGTTCATACAAAAAGATAAATCTATTAAAGTTATTGTCGATGAGTTGGTTCTTCTTGCATGCCCGGTTCAACAATATACGGCTCCTAACTTAGAAGACCCAATGTTTAAAAACATCATCGCTCTCTATTCTAAGACAGATATCTTACAGATAATCGATCTTCAAGGCCTACAAAAAGAAAACCATGCTCAACAAAAGCACGGAACTCTTTTTTCTAAGCGTAGGTTTAAAGAACAAAACAATCTCGTACAATGCCGAGTAAGGTCCAAAAAACGAGACCTCATGCATATAGAGTTTGTTATGTCTAATTTCATTCAAAAACTATCAAATGTGTTGAATGCGGTCCAAAATCAACTAAGTTTATTTAAGGATCAACACCCTGATAAAAATATTATCGAGCTGCAAGATTTAGACTAATATAATTTACCTACCGTATTTATGATAAATTTCTAGCCACTCCGCCTTGGCTTGATCCATTTTATACTCTTCTCCATCTACCCACAGCCGAAATTCCTTACCGTCAAATTCAACTCTCCTGGTCGTCCACTCTTCCTCTTCTCTATCAGCACATCTATAGAGCTTTATAAACTCCATTAAAGCCTTCCGAGGAACTATTATTGTATGTTTTTTTTGCCGATCAATCTCTTCTTCTGTTTTTGTACCAGTACCATAAGACGGCACAATTTCTAACAGATCCTCCCCCACACTGTCCACGTCAACACTTTCTGTACCCCATACCAAGCAATCATCATCATAATCTTTTCTAAACTGCTCTTTTTCATAATAAGCCGCATAAAAAGAATAACTATCTTCAAGTAATACATCTAAGCCATACATACCATCACTGCTTATTTTTACATCTATATATCCTTTTTTTTTCTCGTCTAATATATAATCCATTATAATATATCCTTAATTTAAATGTTCATCTTTTTGTTCCACAAAGTCTTAAAGACTGGAACTTACCTTATCTAATTCTTTATAACATCTATCATCACACTTTATCTTGTTCTGCTTCAACCATTCTTTTTGTGGATAGAAACTACTAATTCTACCACCTCTTTAATTTAAATGTTCTTCTTTTGATTCTACAATGTTTGAATGATTGAAACTTACCTTACCTACCGTATTTATGATAGATTTCTAGCCGATCTAGCTTATCTTGATCGATGGTATACTCTTTTCCATCCAACCAAAGCCTAAAGTGCTTGCCATCAAATTCAACCCTTCTGGTAGTCCATTCTTCTCTTTCAGCACACCTATAGAGCCTTACAAACTCCATTAAAGCCTTCCGAGGAACTATTATTATCTGTTTTTTTTCTAGCTCAAGTTCTTCTTCAGTTTGATGAATACCAAATTGATAGATTCTTCCAATTTTTATAAGGTTTTCCCCAACACTTTCAACAATAACACCATCTGCCTCCCAATCGCATTCATCATTGTCATATTCTCTTTGGAACTTTTCTTTTTCATAATAGTCTGAGTAAAAAGAATAACTATCATCAAGTAATTCCTCCAAACCATACATACCATCACTACTTCTTTCTACATCTATGTATCCTCGAGAACCTTTTTCTTTTCTTTTTTCTTCTATTATATAATCCACCCTAATAACCCTTAATTTAAATGCTTTTCTTGTGATATCGAGTAGCCTTCAATAACCAACACCCTTGTGGCGCTTATGATAAGCCTCTAGCCACTCCTCCTTGGCTTGATCCATCTTATACTCTTCTCCATCTACCCACAGCCTAAATTCCTTACCGTCAAATTCAACTCTCCTGGTCGTCCACTCTTCCTCTTCTCTATCAGCACATCTATAGAGCTTTATAAACTCCATTAAAGCCTTCCGAGGAACTATTATTGTATGTTTCTTTTCCAGTTCAATTTCTTCTTCTGTTTGTGTACCAGTACCATGAAACGGCATTATTTCTAACCAGTCCTCCCCCACGCTATCCACAGAAACACAGTCTGTATGCCATCCTAAACAATCATTATCATAATCTTTTTTGAACCCTATCTGATCTTCATAATAGGCTGAATAAAAAGAATAACTATCTTCAAGTAGCGTCTGCAAACCGTACATGCCATCACTACTTATTTTTGTATCAATAAAATAACCTCCCTCATTTATGTTTCCTCGAAAATCTTTTCCTTTTTTTTTATCTTGTAATATATAGTCCATTATAAAATCCTTAATTTAAATGTTCTTCTGTATGTTCCATAGACTTTGAATGACCACTGTTTATCTAGCCTAACCCTTTATAACACCTACCATCACACTTTATTGGATTCTGTTTTAGCCATTCTTTTAGCGGGTAAAAACTACTAATTTCACCACCTTTTTCCACTCTTATTTCAATTTTCATACCACACCTGGTTTTAATATGGATTTTGCCAGCATGATCAGGTTGAATTCTAGGATCTTTCATTCTACCGTTTTCAATAGCATCAAAAACAACCTTTAAAATGCGCTCAAAAGTCCAACCAGGACCAAAACAACTTGTTAGCTTTGATTCTAAACCCTCCCCACTAAGAAGAACGTCGGTTTCTCCATGATTGATATAAGTCTCTGTAATATCTCCCGCAAAACGATGATCCAACAAAGGAGAATTTATATGCCCCCCTATTATCTTTTTTATTTTTCTTCCTTGCTTTATTTCCCCCTGGATTATATGACGCACTAATTTTTCTGCATCTATCCAGATTCCAAGCCTTTTAACCGCTGGATGATTATTAAAATAATCGACAAGGGGCTGTATTTTTTCGACAAGCTCTTGAATAGATGTACTCTGAAATTGGTCACGCACTACATCTTCAACCCACCTCTCACTTTCTGCAGCATCCCACGGCTCTACAGCTGCATCAAAATCTACTACTTGAGCTTCTGGATGAGTTCTATCAACATCTATGTAAGCACCCCTCCTTCCCTCAGTCCAAGTTTCTTTTTCACCAGTATCCGCATCTGAAGCCTCTGTTTTTTCACTCGCTTTTTCGCTTTCTACGACTTCTTCATCTTGCTCGCTATCGATTTTAGTTTCTGTTTCAACCTTATCATCAACAACTCCCTGTACCCCTTCTTGGTCATCAGCCTTAACTTCTTTATTTGGAACAGGACCATGTAATGGCGGTAAGGTTTGTTCAGGCATATGCAACGGCTCTGGCACTTGATCACCAACTATACAAGGACCTTGGAATTCAGGCTTTGGCCTTTGATCAACAATACAAGTACCTTTAAGTTCTGGTTTTGGTAATTGATCGGCAATACAAGGACCTGGAAACTCAGATTCTGACTTTTGATCAACTATACAGGGCCCTTGGAATTCAGGCTCTGGCCTTTGATCAACCTTGTTATTATCACATGGCATTATCAAAGAATCCTGTTCTTGCTGTCGACATAATTCCAATAATGATTGCTGAACCTCAACAGAAGCGTTTGAAGGAAGGAACTCTTTGTTTAAGAATGGTGCATATGCCTGGTTACCATTAAGCGCTTTATGCATAGCCTCAGCAGTATCGAGATACGTCTGTGCTTTGTCTCCGGATCTATTGTTATTGGCAAGCTCTACATAAACGAGCGCACGATCAATAAGTTTTACATTTTCAAGGTCGGTCCTGATTGCTAACAATCGATTAGCCGTAAGTACTAATGCTTCCTGCGTATCTACATCCAAAGCTTTATTCAATTTAACGTTGCCAATTTTACTTGAACCCAAAACAGGATGTTCTTCAGTAAGGGTTTTTAGTAATAACCCCTTACTAAAACTTTTTCTATACTCCTTATTTGCGCTTTGAACTTCTTTAGATGAAAATCCTTCAGGATGAAAATGAATGTGTACAGCATTAAGAGCACCCTGAAATTTAGCATAGTTCGATCCCATCTCAAGAGCCTGTGCTATATCAGGAGATACTGGTGAATAAACTCGAGGAAACAACTGATCGCTATATTCGGGAAACAAGTGTATCGATCGCTCATTAACTTCGGATAGGATGTTATAAGCCAAGCCATGATAATAAGCAGCCTCTGAAGGATCTGCATTAGCGCTAGCAATATGTTCAAGCCCGCGATTAATCTTAAATTTAAGAGCTTGATCCCATTCTTCATCAGCTACAATCATTTCAAGACGAGCTATATCTTGAACTGCTAAAGTATTTTGATATTGAAACAACAATTGATTGGCAACGCGTGCTGTTTTATTCTGAAACTCTTCCGAATGTTCTAGATTAAGCTTAAAATCTTTCGCCCATTCATATTCATCAAACACCCGTAAAATCTTATTTTCCGAATACAAAGATTCATACATTTGCGTTATTGCAGGACTCACAGAATCAGCTGCATGCTCATCAGCAATAAACTGTAATAGGTTAATTCTTTCTGCGTTCGAACAATTAGCTAATATGTGAAGCCAGGGCGCATTTTTTTCATAATCAACCTTATACAAATCTGCAAGCAAACGTGCACCATGCGACTGCTGTTCAAGCACAAGGCGAGCTGCAATGTCTTTGTCTACGCTATTCAATAACAAATCTTTTTTTGCCGAAGGAAGCATTGCTATAGCATATGGATTATGTTTTAAGACATCGGGCGCAACAGCGTGCTCGGCCTTTAACTCCGCAACTCGACATGTACGAACCAATGGCATTACCTGCTGCAGCCGATCACCCGGCACTTGGTCTAAGCCTAACAAAGAAGAACGAAGCAACTGATAATGCCCATTTCCATTTAAACATTTATCAACAGCTTCTTGTACTTCCCACCAAGCTGCTGCCTCGGATCCAGTTAAAACATTGCCACTAATGACCGCCTTTAATCCCAAATCAACAAGGGCTTGAACTTCAGGTTCTGTTGTATTAAAAGACAGAAAGTTATTAAGTGCATAAATCTGTCTATCTTGAACTTGATGAGGCTTGATTTTATCCAGAGTAAATACTCGAGCAGCACTAGTTTCCTTATAGGCTTTCAATACACCGTTAGGTAAGAATAATTGCTTTCGTAACATTACATGGTCAGGATTAGTTGAATTCCAAACAAGATCAAGAAGGTACCGAGTTCGCTGTTCTGGTCGTTTATATACTAATTCATCTATCAACTTATTAAATACACCTTTTTGCTTGGAGGTTAAATTTCCAATATTTGGAAACTTATAATACCCTTGCACCATCTTAGAGCGACAAGTATGGCCCTTTTTTAACACAATCCCCATATTGGTAGCCAGCTTATGATCTTGCAAGATTGCTAATTTTTCACCAAAAGACATGGACCGCCATCCTGGATCTCGAACATAAGGACTTATTCCATAGTGCTCTAACGATTCTGAAACAGTATTATTAAGTTCTTGTTGAGCCATATAATAAATCTCTGAACTCTCTGATGCTAGTTTTCCTAATTCAGAAAGCGCTTTTTCTGCCAAACATAACTCATTATTCGATAGATGATAACGAAGCTGTCTCAGTTGATTATTAGCAGTGTTTTGTTGAAATTTACTAACTAAGCCTGGATCCACAATTGGCACTGAGCGGTTTAAAAGCTTATTTTCATGCAGCCTTATTAAAACATTAGGGTCTTTAACCCCTTGCTGCCTGGCTTGTTCAACAAGACTCTCATAATCAAATACGAGCATTTCTCCTGGAGCATCTTTTAAAACAACCTCAAAAATATCTTTCGTTTCTACAAAATCTAATAAAATGTTAGCAGTCAGCTTGTTTACATCAGGACTATATATCCGCACTCCCGACTCTTTATCTACACATTCACCTAACACTCTTTGAATAGGAGTACTAAAGAGGTGATTCATAACTAAGGTAAAGTCAGGATCATTATAGTAAGCTATATATGCATCAATCTTGAGTAAGGTATCTACTGCATGTATGTGATTCTGGCTCTTTCCAAGTTGCATGAAATCTCTAACCGTAGACTTCATAATTTCTATTTTTTCACGAGCTTCCTCAACTTTTTCTCTTACTTCTCTAGGGTGATCTATATTTCCTGCGTTATCTTCTAATACAAAAGAAGCTTTTGATTTTATATTATGTATTGCTATGGCCAGAGTTTGGCGTTCTATAGCCTCATGGCGAAAATTTTCATCAAGCCCTCTATATGTAGCACCATGATCAAAATACGCTTTGCTTCCAAATCTCAATTCTACTGATAGCGGCTTGTTCACGGTAGCTCTTTGTTTATACATAGGAACTAGTTCATGCAGATTTGGGTTGGCTACAGCTCTCTTGATAACACTAGTCGCGACAGTAGCAGCCTCTAACTCGCCACTTAGAGTCTCTCCCTGATGCTCAGGACTTAAAGCTATATCCCAGAATGTTTTACCTAAACTTGAAACCTGTTCGGTATTAATATCAGGCAAAGAAAAAGTTGACTCATAAGGTTGAGTGATAGGAGCTTGCTGCTCGCAACCTTTTTGCCTTTTTTCTGCCTCAGAAACAGTTTCATTTTCAACCCACCGAATATCATATAAATGTGCCTGGGATGGATCTCGATAGTTCTCACTCTGCGTCGTTTCACGTTGTATAGAAATCAATACTGCAAAAGAAACTGCGCCCATCCAAATTTCATTGAATACTGGTGACATCTTGTCACAAGCAAGAGTGACAACATTCCATACAGAAGCCATCGGTCGATTATTTGTTGGCGGGAATAAGGAAAATACAAGAAAAAGAACAAGCAGCTTTGTGGGTTTATTGATACGCATCCTGGTTACCTTGGGCTTAAGTCAAACAACACTTACTTTCATAATAAAAAGCACCCCTTGTTTTCAACCAGACGCTTTTTATTAAAACAACTTCAAATGTATTTACATCAAAAAGTAAATCCTGGACCACTCTGAAAGTTTGGTGAAGTCGACAGAAAGGTTAGGGGTGGTTGTTGTTCTACTGGCGATGCTGTTGCAGCGGGTGACGCTGAAGAATCGCTAGTCGTAGTTGTTGTTTCTGTAATCTTTGCTTTTTCATCACCAAGCTTCCCACCTCCAATAGCTTTACCAATAAGCCCAGCCGTAACAGTTCCTGCTATCTCCCAAAAATATTTTTCTAAAGAATCTGGTATGCCTGATTTTTCAATACTCTCAATATCTCGTGTATCATTTTCAAGCTTTTTCAGTGTACATAAAATATATCCAGAATCAATTATAGTAAGACTACGACTTTGTAATTCTGCTGCAACTTCACTAAATAAGACATCAATATGAGCACCCGTAATATTAGGAACTCTGACCATACTTTCTATTAGTTGGTCAGGCAAACCATTACATCCTTTTTCTTTGGCCTTTTGCCTGATAATATCTCGAAGCTCTTCTTGAGTGGGAAGATCATATTCAATCACCTTCCAACGCCTTTTGTATGCATGATCTATGTTTTTCTTTTTATGGGTAGAAGCAACCAATAAAAGTCGTGGATCTTTACCATACTTATCAAGAATCTGCCATAGCAATGTTTTAGCACTCGAATCTTGTGTCTTTTCTTCCGCAAATTCGTGACATTCATCAAAATAAAGAAGTACTCGTCTTCCTGTTTCTGATGCTTTGAGCAAAGCCTCTAAAAGCCTATTTACAATAATTTCTTGCCCTTCACTCTGGTATGAACCTCTTGGGGTAACATCAATACAGATGCAACCCGACTCTTTAGCAAGCGCCCTAATTGAACTTGTTTTACCGGTTCCAGACTTACCCATCAATAATATACGATTAAAAGGTAAACTATCATCCTCAAATGCTTCTGGTAATGTAATATCAATGCCTGATTCTCTGCGGCCATCTTTAGGTCGACGCTCTTCTATTAACTTCCGTATCTTTTTAATTCGCTCTCGCTTAGACTGAGTAGATTCTTCTGTTTCTTTTTTTTGATATTCATATTTCCGTTCCTGAGGTTCTCGTTGCAATTTATCTCGAACATAAAACAAATATGGATGGAATTTTCCTGACAACCCTTCAAATCGGGCAGTTCCACTTCTATTCTCAAGTGGAACATCAAGACTTTTACGGCTACAGTCTGCTTTTACGTCAAAGCGGAACCGATCTTCGGTTTTAGTACTAAACATGAAAAGAAATAGTACTAAAAAGCTCTTTTTACTCATTTTCCCAGCCTATCTTATTAGATTGAAGTTTTTTTTTGATTGCCAATAAAAGTACAATACTTCCAACAACCCCACCAGCTAAAACAAGTGTATTCATAACTTGTACACCATAATTATACATTTTTATTTGATGGTTAAATTCCTGAATGCCAAGCCGACAAACGGTTTTATTTTCTATCGTGAAAAGCCCACAATGTCTATTAAGAAAATCATCACGCAACTGTCCTCCTGATGTTTCTGTAGAACTAATAAGTATAATATTTTTACCACGATTTACGAACTCATCATACGTATGATGTAATCCAAGGTTGTGCTCCCCTTGGGTAAGGCCTCCTTCCAAATGGTGGGAATGAATTATCACTGGTTCATGAGTTTCATCATAAAGTTGAGAAGCTTGTTCAAAAAATTGATTCATTAACTGATTTTCATCGTATATATCCCATGTATCATGTTTACTACAATCAAACTCAAGGATATGAGCTTTAGAATTATGAGACAGTTCTTGCAGAAATTCTGAAACCTCTTGATATGATGATCCTACAAACATAACAGGATCAGCATCTGGTTCCACTTTTATATGAATCTGCTTACGTAAAAAATCAATAATAGTACTGCAATAAGTATAAGAATCCAAAGTGGTCTTATGAGTCTCACAGTAAGGTTTTTGTTGGAAAACACTCATCTTTTTAAATACTTTTTCAACCGCCGCCATCCCAATTAAGTTATGACTCACTATTGATATCCCCAAGCATAAAACGAAAAAAACTTGCTGTAATTTCATGTTCATTCCTTAGAAAAAAATATGCCAAACAACGCCCACACCCTGAATAACTAAATAGCAACCGTACTTGGTCCCTTCTATAACAACTCCGGGAGCAGCTTTTACTACCTTGACAACAATCCCACTACTCTTTGTAAGAATATTCTTTATATTATCTTGAGATTTCGCTGCTACACCTGCCGCTACAACGCCCACACCTGAAACAACTGACCCAACCACAATTGGTTTAATAAAATCTTTATTCCTTTCATAAAAACTAGGATCAAGGCCATGCGCATTATTATATTTTTCTTGGGCTTTCCTAACCGCATTTATTTCACTCTTAAGCTCATCATTGGAAAGTAAAACTTCAGTCCCATCACATTGCTGATTTATATTTTTTATAACTAACAATAAGGAAAGAATACTCAGTTTATTACTAGATTCCTGCAACAATTTTAACTGTGATTTAGTTGGTTGCAAGCCAAATTCATCACAAAAACCCTCAAGGTAAGTACGCCGTTCTTCTTTTTCTGGTGGATACCTAAAAATTATATTGGATCCACAACGATTAATAATATCACCCCGCAAACCCGCAAAGTTATTAGTGGTTAAAACAAATTGAATTTTCCCTCGATATGCTTCCTCATCCATTAGATCCTTAAGACCAGACTGTGCCCAAGAAGCATAATCTTCAACCTCTTCTATCACTACATATCTTGGCGTGTTGCTAGCCTCAGCACTTTCAGCAGCATAATCAACCTGTGCTTTCATACTTCGTACACACTCAGAAGTATCATAATTTCCAACATTTCCAACTTTTAAAACATGCGCATCAACTCCTGAGTCCGACTCCATAGCCCTATATAAGGTAGTCTTACCATTACCCTTCTTTCCTTCTATTAATATCGGATCAAGATCACAATACCGCTCTTCCTTTGAATCATTGCCTAACTCTTTTGCTTCTTTACATCGCTTCATCTGCAATACAAAACGTACAGCCAATTCTGGCGCACCACCAATCAAATCCGCCAGTCCTTTGGGGTCTTGATGTTTAGAATAAGAAGTTGATATTAAAGATCCTAATACCAATGTTAAAACCATTGTTTTTTTCATGCACATTTCCTCTAGTGGGTTTATAGAAAATAGATAAAAATCATTTTTAATTGTTTCATGAGTATGGCGTTTTATTTTTTTATTTCAACCTATTTCAACAAACCCTTTAAATTTGAAAAGCGAAACATTTAAATTAAGATTTTTAATACGAAAAAACGCCCTCGAACATATCTTCTGCAACATTAACAGTTGAAATCCCGTGTTTAAGTACATACGGATAACATAATCGACCACTATCATCCTTAACCGGTGCTCCCATACGCATGTTGATACAATTGCTGGATTCAGATAGATCCGTTAACTGATTATAGTGCGTTGCACATATTGTCATACATTGGTTCTTACTAAATAGTCGCTTTAATAAGCGAGAGGACAACTCTGCGCCTTTATTTGATGAGGTTCCAGTAAAGAGTTCATCAATTGCAAAAAAGGTTGGTCCTGAAGCATTCTCTGCCGCAGAGTAGATCTCTTTTGCACGATCGATCTCAGCTGCAAAGTGAGATTTACCACTAGCTAGATCATCAATCAGTTGCATTGAGCTATAAATAGTCGAAAATGGTTTTATGACAAAGTCATCGGCTGCTGCGATCCCAAAAGTCTGTGATAAAATCACGTTAAACAATAGAGCCTTCATAGTTGTAGATTTACCGCCCGCATTAGACCCAGTCAAAATTACATTTGTACCTTGAGGGATAGTCCCAAGCTCAATGCTATTCTTCACGACATCGCCAACAGCTATAAATGGATTCCAGAACCCATGTGCAGCAAGATAGGAATTATTGTCTAAAGCATAACTAGCATAGGTAAACCTAGAAATATGTGTATGCTCTTTAAGGATCTTAGCCATACTCATGTAGGCATCAACCTTGCCAACCCATGCAAAAATGGTGGTAAACTCATCCTTATGATCCTGAATTAAACGATTTACCTTAAGCACTCGTCCCATATAAGCAAAATGTGACGGATTAATGAATGTTTTCGAATTCAACAATTGGTAAAGCTCATTCAGTTCAGATGACAATTCCGGAAAAGGAATTTCATTCCCTATCAACTCTCGTAGTTTTTTTGTTTGCTGACAGAGAACAGCAAATCCCATAACTTTTTTATGTAAGGAAAAAACAGTACTATTGCTTTTCAAAATAGAGCAAAGATTACGATACTCAAAAAAAAGGTTAAATCCATTCACAGTTAAAGCAAATGGATACTCCAATAACGAAACTGCCTTTACTGCCTTAGAGTTAGAATATACATCTAAGTTAGCAAATCCCATTAATTGAATTCTTTCTTTACCAGGAGTATCAAGGAGATGAAACTTGTGATATCCGCTAGGTTTATGTATATGAGTCCATGCCCAGATTCCCTGTTTAATATTGGCCCATTTAAAAACTTCAAACAAGCTGCTCCACTGCGCCTTCATAGCCTCTTTGAATATTGCACTATAGGAACGTTTTGAATAGCCAAAACTTTTTTCACACAAACCAATAGTGCCCGTTACAATTGCTTGAGAAAACATTAGAGAAAGGTAAAAAAGTTGACCTCCCCGTATAGCAAACTCTAATTTTTTTTCACTAGTGTTCCATGAATCCGGAAAGATAGAAAAGTATGCCGAATCAATAGTTTTTTTTACACTGGCATCTAGCTTATTCCAATACCCATAAATTGCCGGCTCAACTCCCAAAATATCTTGTAAAGCCTTCTCAATATCATCAAAAGGCAAAACTCCTCGATGCAGCTTTCTTACATGCATCTGACGCTTCTTTAACTGACCTATATCAGTAACCGGATTAGCTAGCTTAAATGCTAAATACGCCTGCCCAAAACTGGTCACAGTTCTATCAATATGACTAAAAAGACTAAACGAAGGATGAGTAATAGCACCACAATACAACTGAAGATCATCAATGGTTTGTAACGCTAGTACCTTTTGCCTTGGGACTAATAACTCACCAAACAGTTTAAACAACAACTCTCGTTGACACCAAGGATTATCCATCCCACTATCAACCGCTTTTGCTTGTTGTTCATTGTTCTCAAAAGATTCTTGATCACAGCTATATGCTTGTAGCAATCGATCATAAATAAGTTTGTTTTCTAGACTATAAGAAGAAAAAGATAAGACACTGAAGGTCAAAAAAAGAAAAGTTCTGTTCATCATGATGTAACACCTGGGTTTATGTACTACAAAGAAGTATTTGAATTTACAATGTAATGTACAACATAACAAAACAGCTAGTTTTATCAAGTTTAAAACAAAAAAGACCAACTTATTTGCCTTAGTGCTTCAGGTTGCTACTTCCTTTTAGGTACAACCGGCTTTTGAAGCTTTCTTTTTTTCTTTCAAGGGCCTATGATAAGCATCTAATCGGTCCAACTTAGCTTGATCTATGGTGTACTCTTCCCCATCGAGCCACAGCCTAAATTCCTTGCCGTCAAATTCCACCCTCCGGGTCGTCCACTCTTTCTCTTCTTGATCAGCACATCTATAGAGTATAACAAACTCCATTAAAGCCTTCCGAGGAACTATTATTGTATGTTTTTTTTCCCGTTCAGTCTCTTCTTCTGTTTGTGTACCAGTACCATAAGATGGCCTTATTGCTAACAGATTCTCTCCCACACTGTCCACATCAACAAAATTTACTCTCCACGCTAAACTATCATTGTCATAATCTTTTTTAAACTGTTCTTCTTCATAATAGTCCGAATAAAAAGAATAACTCTCATGGAGTAGTTCCTCCAAGCCATACATACCATCACTACTTAGTTCTGTATCAATAAAATAGCCACCTTCATTCATGTTTCCTAGAAAATTCTTTCCCTTTTTTTTATCTTCTTGTATAAAGTCCATTGTAAGATCCTTAATTTAAATGTTCTTCTTGATGCTTCGCAGAATTTGGAAGACGAATGCTTAACTCATCTAACTCGGTATAACATCTACCATCACACTTGGTCTGATTCTGTTCTAGCCATTGTGTTAATGGATAAATACTACAAATTCTACCACCTCTCTCTACTCGTATCTCAATTTTCATACCACACCTAGTTGTAATCTGTACTTTACCAGCATGATCAGGTTGAATTCTAGGGTTTTTCATTCTACCGTTTTCAATAGCATCCAAAACAATCTTTATAATACGCTCATAAGTAAAGTCCGAACCAAACCGAACTGTTTTATTGATTTTATAATCATCCCAAAGCTCTGGATTTTTTGGTCTAACATAACCTTTTGTTTCTTTATGATTACTCAAGGTTTCTGTATTAACCCACTCATGGAGATCGTCCAATAGGTGAGAATTTACAGCATCATGTACTCCTGTCATCCATTTCATTTTGCCACCCTGCTGTACTTCTCCCTGAGTTATATGTTGCACTAACTTTTCTGCATCTATATAGATTCCAAGCTTCTTAACCTCTGGATGATTATTAAAATAATCAACAAAAGGCTGTATTTCTTCGATAAGCTCTGAAATGGATGCACTCTGAAGATGCTCGGCCACCACATCCTCAAGCCACCTTGCATTTTCAACGTCACCCCATTGCTCTACAGCTGGATCAAGATCTACTTGAGTTCCTGGATGAATTCTATCACCATCTATATAAGTACCTTTTCTAGTCGCTTCTTTTTCACCAATATCCGTATCTGAAGTCTCTGCTTTCTCACTAGCCTTCTCTTCTTCAGCTTGTTCGACATCAACTTTAATTTCTGTTTCAACCTTATCATCAACAGCCTCTTGTGCTCTTTCTTGGTCATCAGCCTTAGCTTCTTTATTTGGAACAGGACCATGTAATGGCGGCAAGGTTTGTTCTGGCATATGCAACGGCTCTGGCACTTGATCTCCAACGATACAGGGGCCCTGGAATTCAGGCTTTGGCCTTTGATCAACAATACAAGTACCTTTAAGTTCTGGTTTTGGTAATTGATCGGCAATACAAGGACCTGGAAACTCAGATTCTGACTTTTGATCAACTATACAGGGCCCTTGGAATTCAGGCTCTGGCCTTTGATCAACCTTGTTATTATCACATGGCATTATCAAAGAATCCTGTTCTTGCTGTCGACATAATTCCAATAATGATTGCTGAACCTCAACAGAAGCGTTTGAAGGAAGGAACTCTTTGTTTAAGAATGGTGCATATGCCTGGTTACCATTAAGCGCTTTATGCATAGCCTCAGCAGTATCGAGATACGTCTGTGCTTTGTCTCCGGATCTATTGTTATTGGCAAGCTCTACATAAACGAGCGCACGATCAATAAGTTTTACATTTTCAAGGTCGGTCCTGATTGCTAACAATCGATTAGCCGTAAGTACTAATGCTTCCTGCGTATCTACATCCAAAGCTTTATTCAATTTAACGTTGCCAATTTTACTTGAACCCAAAACAGGATGTTCTTCAGTAAGGGTTTTTAGTAATAACCCCTTACTAAAACTTTTTCTATACTCCTTATTTGCGCTTTGAACTTCTTTAGATGAAAATCCTTCAGGATGAAAATGAATGTGTACAGCATTAAGAGCACCCTGAAATTTAGCATAGTTCGATCCCATCTCAAGAGCCTGTGCTATATCAGGAGATACTGGTGAATAAACTCGAGGAAACAACTGATCGCTATATTCGGGAAACAAGTGTATCGATCGCTCATTAACTTCGGATAGGATGTTATAAGCCAAGCCATGATAATAAGCAGCCTCTGAAGGATCTGCATTAGCGCTAGCAATATGTTCAAGCCCGCGATTAATCTTAAATTTAAGAGCTTGATCCCATTCTTCATCAGCTACAATCATTTCAAGACGAGCTATATCTTGAACTGCTAAAGTATTTTGATATTGAAACAACAATTGATTGGCAACGCGTGCTGTTTTATTCTGAAACTCTTCCGAATGTTCTAGATTAAGCTTAAAATCTTTCGCCCATTCATATTCATCAAACACCCGTAAAATCTTATTTTCCGAATACAAAGATTCATACATTTGCGTTATTGCAGGACTCACAGAATCAGCTGCATGCTCATCAGCAATAAACTGTAATAGGTTAATTCTTTCTGCGTTCGAACAATTAGCTAATATGTGAAGCCAGGGCGCATTTTTTTCATAATCAACCTTATACAAATCTGCAAGCAAACGTGCACCATGCGACTGCTGTTCAAGCACAAGGCGAGCTGCAATGTCTTTGTCTACGCTATTCAATAACAAATCTTTTTTTGCCGAAGGAAGCATTGCTATAGCATATGGATTATGTTTTAAGACATCGGGCGCAACAGCGTGCTCGGCCTTTAACTCCGCAACTCGACATGTACGAACCAATGGCATTACCTGCTGCAGCCGATCACCCGGCACTTGGTCTAAGCCTAACAAAGAAGAACGAAGCAACTGATAATGCCCATTTCCATTTAAACATTTATCAACAGCTTCTTGTACTTCCCACCAAGCTGCTGCCTCGGATCCAGTTAAAACATTGCCACTAATGACCGCCTTTAATCCCAAATCAACAAGGGCTTGAACTTCAGGTTCTGTTGTATTAAAAGACAGAAAGTTATTAAGTGCATAAATCTGTCTATCTTGAACTTGATGAGGCTTGATTTTATCCAGAGTAAATACTCGAGCAGCACTAGTTTCCTTATAGGCTTTCAATACACCGTTAGGTAAGAATAATTGCTTTCGTAACATTACATGGTCAGGATTAGTTGAATTCCAAACAAGATCAAGAAGGTACCGAGTTCGCTGTTCTGGTCGTTTATATACTAATTCATCTATCAACTTATTAAATACACCTTTTTGCTTGGAGGTTAAATTTCCAATATTTGGAAACTTATAATACCCTTGCACCATCTTAGAGCGACAAGTATGGCCCTTTTTTAACACAATCCCCATATTGGTAGCCAGCTTATGATCTTGCAAGATTGCTAATTTTTCACCAAAAGACATGGACCGCCATCCTGGATCTCGAACATAAGGACTTATTCCATAGTGCTCTAACGATTCTGAAACAGTATTATTAAGTTCTTGTTGAGCCATATAATAAATCTCTGAACTCTCTGATGCTAGTTTTCCTAATTCAGAAAGCGCTTTTTCTGCCAAACATAACTCATTATTCGATAGATGATAACGAAGCTGTCTCAGTTGATTATTAGCAGTGTTTTGTTGAAATTTACTAACTAAGCCTGGATCCACAATTGGCACTGAGCGGTTTAAAAGCTTATTTTCATGCAGCCTTATTAAAACATTAGGGTCTTTAACCCCTTGCTGCCTGGCTTGTTCAACAAGACTCTCATAATCAAATACGAGCATTTCTCCTGGAGCATCTTTTAAAACAACCTCAAAAATATCTTTCGTTTCTACAAAATCTAATAAAATGTTAGCAGTCAGCTTGTTTACATCAGGACTATATATCCGCACTCCCGACTCTTTATCTACACATTCACCTAACACTCTTTGAATAGGAGTACTAAAGAGGTGATTCATAACTAAGGTAAAGTCAGGATCATTATAGTAAGCTATATATGCATCAATCTTGAGTAAGGTATCTACTGCATGTATGTGATTCTGGCTCTTTCCAAGTTGCATGAAATCTCTAACCGTAGACTTCATAATTTCTATTTTTTCACGAGCTTCCTCAACTTTTTCTCTTACTTCTCTAGGGTGATCTATATTTCCTGCGTTATCTTCTAATACAAAAGAAGCTTTTGATTTTATATTATGTATTGCTATGGCCAGAGTTTGGCGTTCTATAGCCTCATGGCGAAAATTTTCATCAAGCCCTCTATATGTAGCACCATGATCAAAATACGCTTTGCTTCCAAATCTCAATTCTACTGATAGCGGCTTGTTCACGGTAGCTCTTTGTTTATACATAGGAACTAGTTCATGCAGATTTGGGTTGGCTACAGCTCTCTTGATAACACTAGTCGCGACAGTAGCAGCCTCTAACTCGCCACTTAGAGTCTCTCCCTGATGCTCAGGACTTAAAGCTATATCCCAGAATGTTTTACCTAAACTTGAAACCTGTTCGGTATTAATATCAGGCAAAGAAAAAGTTGACTCATAAGGTTGAGTGATAGGAGCTTGCTGCTCGCAACCTTTTTGCCTTTTTTCTGCCTCAGAAACAGTTTCATTTTCAACCCACCGAATATCATATAAATGTGCCTGGGATGGATCTCGATAGTTCTCACTCTGCGTCGTTTCACGTTGTATAGAAATCAATACTGCAAAAGAAACTGCGCCCATCCAAATTTCATTGAATACTGGTGACATCTTGTCACAAGCAAGAGTGACAACATTCCATACAGAAGCCATCGGTCGATTATTTGTTGGCGGGAATAAGGAAAATACAAGAAAAAGAACAAGCAGCTTTGTGGGTTTATTGATACGCATCCTGGTTACCTTGGGCTTAAGTCAAACAACACTTACTTTCATAATAAAAAGCACCCCTTGTTTTCAACCAGACGCTTTTTATTAAAACAACTTCAAATGTATTTACATCAAAAAGTAAATCCTGGACCACTCTGAAAGTTTGGTGAAGTCGACAGAAAGGTTAGGGGTGGTTGTTGTTCTACTGGCGATGCTGTTGCAGCGGGTGACGCTGAAGAATCGCTAGTCGTAGTTGTTGTTTCTGTAATCTTTGCTTTTTCATCACCAAGCTTCCCACCTCCAATAGCTTTACCAATAAGCCCAGCCGTAACAGTTCCTGCTATCTCCCAAAAATATTTTTCTAAAGAATCTGGTATGCCTGATTTTTCAATACTCTCAATATCTCGTGTATCATTTTCAAGCTTTTTCAGTGTACATAAAATATATCCAGAATCAATTATAGTAAGACTACGACTTTGTAATTCTGCTGCAACTTCACTAAATAAGACATCAATATGAGCACCCGTAATATTAGGAACTCTGACCATACTTTCTATTAGTTGGTCAGGCAAACCATTACATCCTTTTTCTTTGGCCTTTTGCCTGATAATATCTCGAAGCTCTTCTTGAGTGGGAAGATCATATTCAATCACCTTCCAACGCCTTTTGTATGCATGATCTATGTTTTTCTTTTTATGGGTAGAAGCAACCAATAAAAGTCGTGGATCTTTACCATACTTATCAAGAATCTGCCATAGCAATGTTTTAGCACTCGAATCTTGTGTCTTTTCTTCCGCAAATTCGTGACATTCATCAAAATAAAGAAGTACTCGTCTTCCTGTTTCTGATGCTTTGAGCAAAGCCTCTAAAAGCCTATTTACAATAATTTCTTGCCCTTCACTCTGGTATGAACCTCTTGGGGTAACATCAATACAGATGCAACCCGACTCTTTAGCAAGCGCCCTAATTGAACTTGTTTTACCGGTTCCAGACTTACCCATCAATAATATACGATTAAAAGGTAAACTATCATCCTCAAATGCTTCTGGTAATGTAATATCAATGCCTGATTCTCTGCGGCCATCTTTAGGTCGACGCTCTTCTATTAACTTCCGTATCTTTTTAATTCGCTCTCGCTTAGACTGAGTAGATTCTTCTGTTTCTTTTTTTTGATATTCATATTTCCGTTCCTGAGGTTCTCGTTGCAATTTATCTCGAACATAAAACAAATATGGATGGAATTTTCCTGACAACCCTTCAAATCGGGCAGTTCCACTTCTATTCTCAAGTGGAACATCAAGACTTTTACGGCTACAGTCTGCTTTTACGTCAAAGCGGAACCGATCTTCGGTTTTAGTACTAAACATGAAAAGAAATAGTACTAAAAAGCTCTTTTTACTCATTTTCCCAGCCTATCTTATTAGATTGAAGTTTTTTTTTGATTGCCAATAAAAGTACAATACTTCCAACAACCCCACCAGCTAAAACAAGTGTATTCATAACTTGTACACCATAATTATACATTTTTATTTGATGGTTAAATTCCTGAATGCCAAGCCGACAAACGGTTTTATTTTCTATCGTGAAAAGCCCACAATGTCTATTAAGAAAATCATCACGCAACTGTCCTCCTGATGTTTCTGTAGAACTAATAAGTATAATATTTTTACCACGATTTACGAACTCATCATACGTATGATGTAATCCAAGGTTGTGCTCCCCTTGGGTAAGGCCTCCTTCCAAATGGTGGGAATGAATTATCACTGGTTCATGAGTTTCATCATAAAGTTGAGAAGCTTGTTCAAAAAATTGATTCATTAACTGATTTTCATCGTATATATCCCATGTATCATGTTTACTACAATCAAACTCAAGGATATGAGCTTTAGAATTATGAGACAGTTCTTGCAGAAATTCTGAAACCTCTTGATATGATGATCCTACAAACATAACAGGATCAGCATCTGGTTCCACTTTTATATGAATCTGCTTACGTAAAAAATCAATAATAGTACTGCAATAAGTATAAGAATCCAAAGTGGTCTTATGAGTCTCACAGTAAGGTTTTTGTTGGAAAACACTCATCTTTTTAAATACTTTTTCAACCGCCGCCATCCCAATTAAGTTATGACTCACTATTGATATCCCCAAGCATAAAACGAAAAAAACTTGCTGTAATTTCATGTTCATTCCTTAGAAAAAAATATGCCAAACAACGCCCACACCCTGAATAACTAAATAGCAACCGTACTTGGTCCCTTCTATAACAACTCCGGGAGCAGCTTTTACTACCTTGACAACAATCCCACTACTCTTTGTAAGAATATTCTTTATATTATCTTGAGATTTCGCTGCTACACCTGCCGCTACAACGCCCACACCTGAAACAACTGACCCAACCACAATTGGTTTAATAAAATCTTTATTCCTTTCATAAAAACTAGGATCAAGGCCATGCGCATTATTATATTTTTCTTGGGCTTTCCTAACCGCATTTATTTCACTCTTAAGCTCATCATTGGAAAGTAAAACTTCAGTCCCATCACATTGCTGATTTATATTTTTTATAACTAACAATAAGGAAAGAATACTCAGTTTATTACTAGATTCCTGCAACAATTTTAACTGTGATTTAGTTGGTTGCAAGCCAAATTCATCACAAAAACCCTCAAGGTAAGTACGCCGTTCTTCTTTTTCTGGTGGATACCTAAAAATTATATTGGATCCACAACGATTAATAATATCACCCCGCAAACCCGCAAAGTTATTAGTGGTTAAAACAAATTGAATTTTCCCTCGATATGCTTCCTCATCCATTAGATCCTTAAGACCAGACTGTGCCCAAGAAGCATAATCTTCAACCTCTTCTATCACTACATATCTTGGCGTGTTGCTAGCCTCAGCACTTTCAGCAGCATAATCAACCTGTGCTTTCATACTTCGTACACACTCAGAAGTATCATAATTTCCAACATTTCCAACTTTTAAAACATGCGCATCAACTCCTGAGTCCGACTCCATAGCCCTATATAAGGTAGTCTTACCATTACCCTTCTTTCCTTCTATTAATATCGGATCAAGATCACAATACCGCTCTTCCTTTGAATCATTGCCTAACTCTTTTGCTTCTTTACATCGCTTCATCTGCAATACAAAACGTACAGCCAATTCTGGCGCACCACCAATCAAATCCGCCAGTCCTTTGGGGTCTTGATGTTTAGAATAAGAAGTTGATATTAAAGATCCTAATACCAATGTTAAAACCATTGTTTTTTTCATGCACATTTCCTCTAGTGGGTTTATAGAAAATAGATAAAAATCATTTTTAATTGTTTCATGAGTATGGCGTTTTATTTTTTTATTTCAACCTATTTCAACAAACCCTTTAAATTTGAAAAGCGAAACATTTAAATTAAGATTTTTAATACGAAAAAACGCCCTCGAACATATCTTCTGCAACATTAACAGTTGAAATCCCGTGTTTAAGTACATACGGATAACATAATCGACCACTATCATCCTTAACCGGTGCTCCCATACGCATGTTGATACAATTGCTGGATTCAGATAGATCCGTTAACTGATTATAGTGCGTTGCACATATTGTCATACATTGGTTCTTACTAAATAGTCGCTTTAATAAGCGAGAGGACAACTCTGCGCCTTTATTTGATGAGGTTCCAGTAAAGAGTTCATCAATTGCAAAAAAGGTTGGTCCTGAAGCATTCTCTGCCGCAGAGTAGATCTCTTTTGCACGATCGATCTCAGCTGCAAAGTGAGATTTACCACTAGCTAGATCATCAATCAGTTGCATTGAGCTATAAATAGTCGAAAATGGTTTTATGACAAAGTCATCGGCTGCTGCGATCCCAAAAGTCTGTGATAAAATCACGTTAAACAATAGAGCCTTCATAGTTGTAGATTTACCGCCCGCATTAGACCCAGTCAAAATTACATTTGTACCTTGAGGGATAGTCCCAAGCTCAATGCTATTCTTCACGACATCGCCAACAGCTATAAATGGATTCCAGAACCCATGTGCAGCAAGATAGGAATTATTGTCTAAAGCATAACTAGCATAGGTAAACCTAGAAATATGTGTATT